>JAAUXT010037306.1_pt1 | contig 16237 bp, 16 predicted proteins | sample 7278171 | NCBI WGS metagenome assembly JAAUXT01 (sample SAMN14350112, study PRJNA611818) | marine sediment metagenome | isolation source: surface marine sediment (1.8m) | place: French Polynesia: Moorea | collected 2018-08 | reverse complement strand
GAGGTTGCCATGGAGATTCCATTTTTCAAAATTTGAAATGTGGATTCAAAGACCTTTCCAATGAGCCCTAGATCAAGTCTGTACCTTCAGCAGTTGCTGAGATAGGGGGGATGTGATGGGGACATGTTCCCTAAAGTGGCATGTATACAAAAAAAATTTCAGCACATCGCTAAGTGCTCTTCCCTAAAGGGACATCGCACAATCATCCAGCTGAGATCTCACTGCATGTAATACCAGCATAGCCTCAGTGCGAACACCAAACGTAGAAGCAGACACCAGATCAAACCGCAGGAGTGAAGCACCTTGATTCATGACCAGTGGAGGCAGGCCTGGCACCAGGAATGCATTCTTTTTGTGTTTCCTGTCCTTTCTCCACGTGTTCCCTCGATACCCGTGCTGCACTTTTGGTGTTATTGGCGAATCTTGTCATCGATCAGGTGGATTCCATGCTCGTGTGGAAACATGAACAAAGAATTGGTGACATTCAACAACAAAGGAAGAACATTGGATTTGGCTGTTGTCACAACAAATTTCATCAGTCTTTTTTCAAGAATTATTCTCAAAAATAGATTTCCCAAGATAAAATGACGAAATTCATTGGAAAAGTTTCTTTGGAACAGATCTTTTGCTGACTTTAGTGTTGTGTTTTATTTGCTTCGGGAAAGGTCACACTTTGGACAATGGTCATCAAACCCTTATTGAAATCGTAAGTCTGTGGCTAATCGTCAAAACACAGTGGGAGTTTAGAAACAAAATCTCGAGTCTTTTCTTTTCTCATTCCAACTCCGTCTGGTGGGCCAACTCTCAAGTGACAAATTGGCAGTGTTCAGTCGGTATTCAAGTCTCGCCTCAAGTCAATTGTGACCAATCCTCATCTTGCAATAACAGACGAATCTCAAGCAATATGTGAGAACCTCTCGCAGATGAAGCCTGAAACCATTCCAACGCGATCTGTTGATGATTTCAAAGCATTTTCACAATTTCTGAACAAAAAGTCTTGACTCTCGAGCCAAACTAAAGCCAACTGTCTCCAGTATCCTTGCAATGGGAGCCAATGCAATCTCAGTCTCAATTCTTTTACCAGAATCTCCCCAAACCTGATCCTCAAAGAGCCTTGTTTCTTTCACTGCGGCCGTGGATCAGTGATGAGCAGAACCTTTGTCTGACTGGCATTCCTCGTTTCTGCAAAAGTTGCTGTCGGACACGTGACTGGATTAATTCTGGCCAAGACGTGTCGCGGAGCCTGTGTCCCGGAGGCAGTTGCAGCATTGCAGTTTTGAGACAGGATGTGTGCTTTGGTTTATTCTGGAAAATGTGTGACAATAAAATCATACAGAGAGATGTTCTTTCTGCAGGTTGTGCTCTCCACATGATCAGCAGGGAGACTCAAGCTTCCAATGCACACCTTATCACTGAAAGAACAGAAGTACTTGACAGCAGTTGAGGAGCCATGTCCCTGCACGGTCTGTGAATCCGAACAGCCAGAAAGAATTGTGGATCTTGAGGGATTCTTAATCTGTAGACACTTTGGGAATGCAACTCTGGGAAATTTCACGCAAAGGGAATGCTTCTGTTCCCTGTGAGCTGTTTCCTGTGCAAATCCTGTGCTTTCATTTCTTTCGGGCTGCAGTGGGGTCAAGGGCAAACTTGGAAATAAAATTGCAAAAAGTGTCGTGCCATATTATAATTGTGAAAAAGGCTGTTATTTTGGTAAATTAGACATGGCATTACAGAGAAAGTTCTGAAAGTCTTGGAAGTTGCCAGTGTGGCAGGGCTGTTGTTACGAGTTTTGGTGGAGTGCAGCAGAGTCCATTTTGGAAAATAATTTGAAAGCAACTGGAATGAGCAGCCGGAATGTTCAAATTACCGCGGGGCAAAAAATATCTCATTTTCATCAGCAAACTTCCAATCAGTAATTTTTTTTCAAAATTCCAAATGAAATTCATGACATTTGTTTTCACTCCTATTCGCAAGCATTTTTGTGGGAAAATTGTCCAAAAATAGTTTGCTTCATGATGATGAACCGGTCAATGCCTTGAAAGTCTTTCTTTGCAATGGATCTTCAATGATTTAGGTGCCGATTTTGTGTTTTCACAGTGTCACACTTCTGGTTGTGGTCACTGTTCTGCTGTGGGAAGAGAATGGGTTTTCTTCTGTTCATAATTCTGGTACTGAAAGCACTGCCTGTTGGCACAACAGCTGAGAACAGAAAGCAAGGAAACAATTGGCCTCTGTCAGGTTTGCTGAAAAATTCTGCCAAAGTTTGGTTTTCGTACATCCATAAATTTATCTTCAACTTGAAAGAATGGGAAGAAATACAAAAGGTCTCCTTTCGTAAGTGGATGGTAAAGCCAATGCACAGAACACTCATCTTCTGGAAAATATCCAACAAATATAGAAATATCTTCACAGATTTGAGGCGAGCAGGTTCACAAGAGACTGCAGCATGGTTGCCTGCACTTCTTCTGGTAGTGTACAAACTTTTAGTTTTTGGTCAAAACTTCAAGACAGATGAAATGGATTTTGTTTCCACCAAGAACATCTTAGTTCAGATGGACGAAACAACATAAATTTCTTGTACTGATTGTATCCGACTCACAAAAATAGGATAGGAACTACCCCCAGTATTTGTAAAAGAATTATCATGTTCTGAAGAAATCTTGCTGTCCACACTTCCTTCTCCTTTGTCGTGTCTTATTTGAGTTCAGGCCCTGGAAGGGTCTGGGCCACCTCTTCCTGATCTCAGGTCTGTCCCTGAGTGAGACATTTGTTGTTTCCCATCTTTCAGGATGAAACACACATGCAGCACCTGTTTTTTGTTTGCAGAATCGGAATTTCCCACCACAAAAACAATTTGTGAAGCCCACCAAGCCAGCTGGAAACTTAAAGATATCTCATGGCCTGGACAAAATACAAGCTCAGGTTCAAGCAATTCATGGATACATGACAACAGTATATTTTCACACAGCTGTTGGCTTGTCTCTGAATATGTCTTTCAGGCAGATTAAAATTGGTTACATGGATTTGTACGGCCAACATATTGGGAAAGTGACAATAAAATCAGAGTTGACCAAAGGGCAAGCATTTTTTGGAGTTATGACTTGCTTCAAGTTTTACCCCCCAGGCAGAATTGTCCAAATGGTTATTTCTGCTGAGTACACTGTCTACTGGAATGTGGATCTTTTCTTCTCCATCATAGATACCAAAGTTATTTTCAACATACCATCAAGGCAAAACAGAAGGCAGTCACAAAAGTGGACTTGGTATTTTAAGAAACAAAATATTATCAGCCAAAGATACCTGTTTACCACAAACAAATTTTGCAAAACAATAATATCAGCTGAGTCATTCGACTTATATATGTCTGTCAAGGCTCATGATGGTCCTGGGGAACTGTCCAATCTGCTCACCCCCTTTCAGCAACCTTTGACTGGGGAAGTCAGTTTTGTTGCATCTACCTTTCAGTGTTTGCTCATTTTGATCTTGCAATTTTTTGAAGCACAAAATGTCACAGTAAAGTTCCATGGACAAGCTGCACAAACTTACAGCAATACAAAACACATTGAACTGAAAACCAACAATGTCACTGTTATTTTGAATCAAACCACAGAAATGTGCAAGAAGCTGGCAAGCTTACGTTTTGTTTCTGTCTCCATGTGTGAAGGCTGTCAAGGAAATATTACGATTGCAAGTTTTGAAATTCATGCCAGAAAGCTTTCCACATGTATTTTTTGTGACAACCCATGCAGCTTTGTTGGGATAGCATTTTATGAATATCATTTCACAGCAGAAACATTCTTAGTATGTCACTCAGAGGCTGGATACCAACACAGACCATTCTATTTCAATACTTCTGCTGCATCTTTGGTTCTCTATTCTCACACAGAATACATTGATTTTGTTCTGACACTGGAGTTATCAGTGACCAACTGCAAGGTGATACCCATCAATGTTTGTATATTCAGCCATTACTGTCAGTTTTCAGATCCTGAGAACTGCAAGTTCCTCTCCACACTACCAAATTTCAAATCAGCTTGTTTGACACAAGAGGGGGGAAATCCCTGTATCAATGACTTGTCAGACCTCTTGCACCAGTTCACAACAATCACAGTTCAAGAGAGTAGCTGCACTGTACTGCAGCTAAACCACAAGATGAAATTGTTTGTGAAAGTACTGGACCAAGTGAGTGTGCTCACTCTTCTCACAAGTGAACACTTCAAGCCAGGCCTTTGTCATCTAAAATACTTGAGAATATATGTAAATTCTTCAAAGTCTGTGATTCAACACATCTGTATGACTGGCTTCCTTTCAGGCAAGTAGAATGATCTTTTCAACGCCCACATTTTGAGAGACTATCATCAAACTTTACTGCTCAGGGAACATCTTTGCACACCGGAACTCAATGAAAAACTTAATTTGCAGGTCAATATGAAAAGGCCTGGGTAAGTTCCCATCAGTCAGATGTCATCAACACATCGAGCCACAATTTGAAACACAAACAGAGTGGGCTCACAATTTCCGACTTTCTGCAGAGGAACAGAAATCTGTATTCCAAACAAGATAGGTTTATCTTGGAAATCAAGCATAACTGCACTGCAAAAGATACTTTGAACTCACCAGCGATATGTATTGACTCACTTGGGACATTTTTGTTGAAGGTGTCAAGGAGTGTGGACAGTTCGTCTTCAATATTTTACATTTATTTTACTCAAAATCAGTTACATAGCTGGATTGATATCCAGTTTGTCACGTCAAAAGCTCAAATGAAGGGAATACGTGATGACTTTGTGTATAAATTTCACACACTTTATGTGTCTAACAGGTCATTGATTTCAACCAGGCAAGGGGTTCAAGAAGATGAGATGATGGTTGTGCAACAAGCACAGAGGTACCAAAGAAAAGTGCAACTGGATTTTGAAGTTGTTGCAGCATACCCTGAGCAAAGATTTGGGCATGATTCAAAGTTAGAGGATACGTATGTTCTTCTGTTTTGTGATTTTCACTTTCAAATCAGCAATGACAATCCAACTCAAATGATCATGGTCCCTGGTGAGCCAAGCAGTTCACAGATTGGCACCAAAGAATCCAAGCCCTTTCCTGTGAACATCTTCTGGGTCAAGTTTGCCAAATCCATATTTGAAGGGTATGGGGAAAGGGTGATTCCATCATCTCTTCATTGTGCAATGAACTTACCTTGTACACAGCACCGACAATCTGCAAAATTCATTCAAGGCCTGTACTTGGTACAGCCCAGCTTGGCTTTGGAGAATCCCAATCACAAGGAAAAGTGCACAACAAGGGAAGCCTACAAATTTTTATTCCTTACAAGAATTCAGAATTGCACAAGAATACCTACTACTTCAAAGCAAACAGGCAGGAATAAATCAAGCAGAAGATATGAAAACTCCAAGAATGCAGGAAACAAAGAGTTTGAGAAAAATGACAAGGACAACCAAATTTGTACAAAATTAGATTTTTGTGGTTCTTACTGCTGTCATTGTGATGCCCAAGTGCAGTGTGCTAAATTTACCTCTCTTCTTAAAGCACAGCAAAGGAACTACATTTACTTCACAGGCAACAGGTTCAAGTTCTCAGCTGCCTGCTGGCCTTCTTTGAACATTTTCAGGCCTGAAAGATGTGCCAACTGTTGGGAACCTTCTACTGACTTTGTCTCGTGGTTAGAAGCATCTATGTACTGCAGAGCTATAAATGCAACTTTGCCAACCATAAAAGGTATCAGTCAACTCTTGGAATTTGTGAGAATCAACAAAGTTGCCAGTAACATACCTCCCGCCAAGTTTGTTTTCATTGGGTGGATCCTAAACACACAGGTATGGACTTTACATGAAAGACATTGAGTTCCTTTTCTGTGTTTGTATCTGCACCCCTTCTGAACGTTGTGAGAAGCAAAATAGTTGCGTCAGTTGCCAACATCAACTCTGGTGAAGTCCTTGTTTGGGCATATTTCCCAGTCCCAGTGTTTGTCAAGTAAGCAAGGTCTACAGCATGTAAGAAGGGTGCTCTGACCATCACTCACTCAAACACAACAGTCATTCTCACAGTGATGTCTTGTTTTCATTTATTAGCCTCAACCGCAAATCCTGCTTTAGCATCCAGAACACCAGCGAAAACATCACCAAATTTTGTTTTGGCCGTCAATGTTGAAAATATAATCAAAACATATCTGAGGTCAATGACAGATAGAAGAGTAAAGTTCCTTTGTTGCAGGGTCTGAATTACTGGGAGGATGGTGACCCAGTAGGTTTCCAGCAGTGGCCAAGCACAACCTACAGGATGCTGAAGAAACGGGAATCTTGCAGCATGACATTTGGTCCAGTACTATACAACTTGGACGACCAAAGCTCAAAGATAAACTGCCCACAAGATGATGTGTTTGTGTACCCATTTTCTCTCCTCTCAACACAGTACAGAATAGTCACTGGTCTCCAACACAAAGCACCAACACATGACACAATGTTCCATACTGTGGTTCATTTCTCCCACACCAATGCATTGCACAACAGTTTATTTCCTTTCTCTCATGGCAAAACGATGTATTGCGCTCTGATGCTTCTGACCAACTTGGCATACCCCAAATGGGTTCAGGTTCCTTGTAGTAAACGTCTCGTTCTGGTAAAGCATGTTGTCTGTGTGCAGGAGAAGGTTCAGAAAAGCAACAGCACCAAGCCATATGCCGTCACTCCTGAGTTTGCTCTCTTCAATAAAAGGTGCATTGTTCTTTCAAAGATTTGTCACACGTTTTTGCAAAATGAGCAGATTCCAGCAGTTCGACAGACATGTTTTGTATCAATGAGTAGGCTTCCGAACTTTGCTATTGTTCAACACCTGTCACACTTGTTTCAGGAAGTATTATCACCGGTGTTGAGCAATGACTTACAATACATTGCAACATTCAAAATCCATTTGCATTTCCAAAAGTATATTGTGCAGCCAAAGGAACAGCAGGATATTTCTAATCCACTATTTGATTGTCAATTGAAGCCTGTTGACGTTGTTGTTGGTGAAAACTTGTTTGATTGTGGGTCACAAAGTTACATTTCTGTCTACTTTGTATGTGATCATTTCTCTGACTGTTACCATTTTACATTGGATGAAAACTTCTGCAATTGTAGCTCTAACTTCCCAAAGACACAGAATCCTGTGCCTTGCAAGTACATATCTCAAAACAAGTCTTCACTCTTGCCTTCTTGCTCTTCCTTGTACCAAAAGAGTGTAAACGGCCTGTGTATTTTGCACGGTCAATTTCATCCCAGAATGACAGAAGTCTCCAAAGAAAAGTTGCACAATGGAACAAATCTTGTTTGTGAAAGTGGTGTAAAAGTCAGTCATGACTTGATAAATGACTTGGTATCTGATTGTGGGCCCAGGGGAGAAGATGAGAATCATTTGCTCTCTCTTGCTGAACACAATGGCAGTTTTTCTTGTAAAACATCAGAGCTGTTACCCTGTAGGCAAGGACATTCCAAATGTTTTCACATGTCAGATGTTTGTATGTTCAAGATCAGCAAGTCTGGAGTTTTGAGTCCATGTAGAACAGGAGAACATTTGTGGAACTGCACAACTTTTGAATGCAACATGATGTTCAAATGCCCTGGATATTATTGTATTTCCTGGGTTTACATGTGTGATGGAAAATGGGATTGCCCAAATGGGTATGATGAAGCAATTCACTTGAGGTGTGGTAAGAAGAGAGAATGTAAAAACTTGTTCAGGTGTCACAAGTCAAGCTTGTGTATACACATCCACAATGTGTGTGACAAGGAATTGGACTGTCCTTTGGGTGATGATGAATATTTCTGCTTTCTTCATGAAAAAGCATGCCCAACTGTCTGTCAATGTCTAACATCTGCCATGCAGTGCCTCAATGTGAAAATGTTGCATGGGAAAGTCTCACAAAATCTTCCGTTCACTGTTCTTATTTTCAGAGATTGTGCTGAGCATTTCCTTCAACAAATATCCAAAAGAATGAACCAAATGATGTTTCTTGATGCTGCAGCAAATAATCTCACTGATATCTGCAAGTCATATACATTTTCCAATTCAATGCACCTTGATTTCAGGATGAATTTGATATCCGTGATTTCATCTCATTGTATTTCTTCAGTTTCACATTTAATGTATGTGCAGCTGTATTCCAACAAGATAACCATCATACATGTCAATGGATTCTTCAATCTCACCAAATTGCTGTATCTCAACTTGGCAAACAACCTTTTGTCAGCCTTTCATTGTGACATGATTCAGAGCAGATCTGGTGTGTTGGATTTACAAAAGAACCACTTCTCTGCTTCAACCAGCGTCAACATTTTAAGATTTCACGTCAACATGCTTTTGACTGATGAGTTTAAATTGTGCTGCCAAGTACCGAAACAGACTTTATGTTTCTCAAAGCCTCCATGGCACATGTCCTGCTCCCAGCTCTTACGATCAAAAAACATGTGGGTGATGTTTTTGGGTTTGCCTGTATTGATTACAGTGTTTGCAGTTTTTGCAATTTTTGCACACTTGCTTGTGTCCAGGTCTCAGAAAAAGACTGCATTTCAGATCTTAATCATAACAGTGAATATCACTGATACTCTTTATGCAATTCCACTTTTCACTCTTGTTTCCTTTGACTTGCTGTACAAGCAAGAATTTCCTCTTTATGAGTTTCAGTGGACATCACATCCATGTTGTTTTCTCACATTTGCAACAGTTTTCCAACACAGTGTCTTGGCTCCTTTTTGTCTGTGTTTGTTTGCCTTTGCTAAGCTGATGATTGTGATTGATCCAATCAACACAAAGTTCAAGCAAGCAAAATTTGTTATGGATTTGCTGAAGAATAGCTTTGTTCTGATCTGCTGTGTTGTTTTGAGCTTCACACTTCTTGCTAAACATTTGCACCAAAAGCTAAACTTTTCACTGTGCTTGCCATTCACTGACCCAACCAGCAGCATTTTTATCATAAAATTAAACATTTCCTTGCTAGTAACAGTTCAGTTGGCAGCTCCTTTTGCCATCACCATTTCTCACATACTCTTGTTGAAAGAACTGTTCAGAAATAAAGACCTGGGGAAAATGGTTGTGTCAAAGCAAAAATCACTTCTTTGGACACAAATTCAAGTGGTTGTCTTCAGTGTTTCCCCATTCTTGTGTTGGATTCCAAACTGTCTGATTTATTTGCTGTTCATGTTCAGAGGGAAGCACATGGTGAATGTAGTTTTTTGGTCAACTCCCACTGTTGGTTCAGTTCTTTCTGTCATCAACCCTGTGATTTCAATAATCATGGTACTTAAGTCAATCCTTGGTGGTAGGAGAGAGAATAACTGCTCTAGACAACATATGATGTCCCAGTCAAACAAGTCAACTGAATGATCTTTGTGATTCTTCTGAACAAGAAGATGAAGCAAGGATGTCTCCCCCTGCATTGCACGAACAAAATGGAACTTGTCTTGATGTGAATGAAACCTTGCTCAGTTGACTCAAATTGTCACCCGAATTCTTTTCAACGCGCCGATCCTTGGTTTGGTCGGGTGCTGCCCTGTATTGTTGATGGAAAGTGGTCCACAAAGGGAGGGCTGAAGTCTGGAACCGAATCGTGTGAATGCAACACTTCCATTTTGTCACTAAATTGCTTCCTTCGCCTGAAACAGCATGACAAGATGTCACTTGGAGCGTCCGCCGTAAAGTTATATTCTCAACATTTGAGTGGGATGGGAATCTTCTTTTTGGCCTTTTTCGTAAACAACAATTGGCAGGTGGCATAGAAATGGAAAATCGAGAGGTGTTGAGAGACAATGTCAGGCCCTCACTGAACCCGCTTTTGGTTTTGTACTTGCACAAAAAGTCCTTTTCTGTGAAAAATATAATAATCCCAACAGAACTTTTCCTGAAATCCAAATTTGGGGATCCGGTGTTTGTCTCCAAGGTGTTCACCACAAAAGCGTGAGCGCACAGAAGACTGTTGCAGTGAGTACATGTACAAGGTTTCTTGTAGTTTTAGGCTTTGGCCAGCTTGGACAGGAGGGTTCGCTGCAGGTACTTCAACGTCTGCGTGCGTGTATTCACGCGCTGACTGAAAGCCGCTATTCCATGTTTGTACCCAACTTGCGTGCATGTTGATTCAATATGCTGACTACGGGAAAAGGAGACTGAAACAGCCGCATTGACGCAAACTTGGGACAGACTGCCAGTGTGTATTCTGGGTCTGCTGGGAAAGGGGAAGTCTCAAATACACCCCTCCAGATCTGGCCACTCCACTGCAGGCTGTTTTCCCAGTCCGTTGAAGAGAAATAAACGTGAATGCTGCTCGCATCCACAGGTAACTCCTCACGCACGGTCTTCCAATGAAGCTGCGGTGGGAGTGGGTCTTCAGCCATGAGTACTCAGGAATACTCACCTCAGCATTGAGCAGCTTCGTCTCTCTGCTGCAAAGAGATCAACACACTGTGCAACCGAACTCAGGCAGCTTAGAAGCAGTTGCAGGGACCTTCATACTGGTCCTCCCCTCCATGCTGCAGTCTCCACACACGGACAACGGGTTTGCCCGTTCCTGGTGTCTCAACGTTGTTCGAGTGTTTTGGATGTGACAAGGCGATTGCTTTTTGTGTCATTGAAGGAACATTTCTAAGTTTTTCGTGCTGTTGATGTGGCAAAAGTTTTTGGTATACTTGATTGTGCAAATGCGATTTGTCAGCTGTGGTTCAGTTTTGGTGAAAAAAAATGAGTGGAACGAGTGTCCGGAACTCACGACTGACCTGAAGCAATGTTCCTGAGGGTTGACTCTGCCTCCTTGAAACCCATTGATTCATTTTCAGGACAAAATGTCTCGATGTTATCCTAATGGAAGGAACAAAACGATGATTTTGTGTCACAAATATCCAGAAAGCCCCAAGAGTGAGACCTGAATGGGCGCAAACAACAGGCACGTTTCGTGTTGCGTGTTTGGTCTCGTATCCTTCCAAACCTGAAAGTCCCAAGTCACTTTCAAGCAGCCGCTGGAACAGAATCAGACGCGTCCACATTTCTTCCAGGTTTGTTTTCAAAGGGAGAACTTTCTCGTGCTTTGTTCTAAGGCTTCGGCCCATCCTGACTGCGTCCGCACCCTCCTGCCCCGAACCAGGATCTACCACAGAACCTCCGGCACCCCTCAACCAAAACGACGTCAGCACCTACCACCAACAAACGCTCAGTCTTCACAGTGTAATGTTCAAAGGATGAAGCTGGTTCTACACTCGGGGTGAAGCAGCACAGGAACCCGTTCACCCGCGCAGCGCACTGCCAGCTTCCGCCTCCGTCGGGGAACCTTCCGCCTCACAATCGCCAGGTCACAACCTGCGGGAAATACTGGGGAACCAGAGTGCGGGTCACAACGTGAGTGGATTGGGCGCGACGCAGCACCACGTGACGCGCGTCGGATGCGATCTGGACACACTGTGGACAGGGAGTGTCTGGATAGGCGTGGAACATCTGTGGTGTGAGGTGGATGTGAATGAGATGAGATGGGATCGTGGCGTGAGTGTCTCGTGTTTAACAGCGACCTGTGCGTGGAGAGCGCAGGTTGTGCCTGACAGGGTATGACACGAAGTGGTTCGGATCCCACACTGGATCTCCAGAATGGCCTGGAGCTGCGACGCAACAACTGACTGACACTGATGGAAATGCACTGGCGCGCACCACACACAGATCCACGTGCGTAGTGAGTCCAATCAGAAATCACATTCTGTGAATCCACACACACGGACTTGCGCGCCTGACTTTTGGGAAAGGTTACTGGGAATCAGATATATTATTGGAGTCTATCTCACAGCCGAGCGAGGTTGTGTTGTGCGCCGTGGATATAGAGGCTCGAGCCAGTGGGCCTGCACCGCCTCGCACAGAAGACACGTGGAATACACATCAGCCAGCTGACTGGAAAACGTCTCCGCCGTGAAGCAAGACGATTCCCGATCGAGGATTTGCGTCAGAATCGCGGAGTTACGTGAGGAGCGAGGAGCCATCTCGGTATCAGCAGCAGCTACCTGTAGCGCGGGGCCGCCGAGCAGCAGAGGTGAGGCTTTTATCAGAGCGCTGTATCATTTTGCAGTAAAACGTGGAGGTATTTCGCCCCGTGTATTTTGGGATTGGAGTCTCCTGTGAGAACGAACTGCTCGTGTTTTTGTTGAGAGTTGGAACCGGCGCGCATTTTGGTTTGCGTGGTCAGTGATGCCAGATGGCAGCAGCGAAACTGGTCCGTGCGCGACACAAGAACAGAACGCAACGAGACAGGTGCCAAAAGAGCATGAATCCCTGAACAGCCACAACCGGAAAACTTTGTGAATCCACCCCCAACTTGTTTTACAGCAGTCATGAACTTTGAATCCAGTCATGATGCCAACCTGTCGGACATAAAGCACTGGAGAGAAGTGAGGTCCCTCCCGGGGTGTGATCCACAGGGCCCACCGGAAGTGAGGTCCCACCGGAAGTGAGGTCCTACCGGAAGTGAGATCTCACCGGAAGTGAGGTCCCATCGGAAGTGAGGTCTCACCGGAAGTGAGGTCCCATCGGAAGTGAGGTCCCACCGGAAGTGAGGTCCCATCGGAAGTGAGGTCTCACTGGAAGTGAGGTCCCATCGGAAGTGAGGTCTCACTGGAAGTGAGGTTTCGGAGTTCGGGCTATGTGCAGCAGAAGTAACATCTCTCTCTTCTTTTTTCAAAGAAGGCAGAATGAACTGAATGTCAGCAAAGAAGGAAAAAAGCAAGTGGTGATGGCTGAAAACAGCAAAAATTTTGAGGGAGTTCACACAAGACGGCACGACTTGTGGACTGAGACCGTGATTGAAGAAGAAACAGTGAGAGCTGGACATCAGGGCTCTGATTTCTAAGTTCGTCGCCTGTGCACTGTCCTGCTGGGTGAGGAAACAAAATTGTTCAAGTGGAGACTCCAACGTGCCCAAAGCAGGGTTGAGGCCACGTAGACCAAAGAGAGCATCCATCCTTGGCACAAAAATGATCGACCAATCGACCAAACCTTCTCGGCAACAGCCATGGTGTGGACCTCATCCGCAGTCGTCGCCCTTTCATCGCCTCACGAACAGGTTCAAGCGAACACAGCCACAAACCGTCCATCAACCTCGGAAACCTCAGAGGTCTGACGCTGGTTTTTTCTGGAGTCTCAACCACATGTGTGCGAAGGGGTGGATCTATGGGTGGGTCACCGGGAGCCATTCACACGTGATCCAAAGGGATTTTGGAAACACGGAACATTTCAAAGTGTGTGTATCTCGTTTGGGTTTGGACACAGACCTGACTGCCATCTGGGACGGAGGGACCCAGTTTCAGAAAACATGAGAAGTGATTGTGTGCGCGCAAATTCTATGGCAAATGTTTCTCGTGGGTGGAGGGCGGGGCCCTGGGGTCTCCTTTGGATGCGCCCCTCACGCCTGCGCACTCATCGGGCCACACAACGGCGACGCAAAGCTTGCGTAACTAATGCATATCACTTAGCTCGTTCACACACCATTGCGCGCTGAGTGCTCGAAACACCCTGCAGATGTGCGGACCCCTGCTCAGGTTCCCACTCAACACACTGTCAGTCCCTTCTCCTCCCGTGTACACGACTGCGGCGTTACAAGGACCCCCGCGGCGGGGAGGTACGTGTGACCTCGCGCGCAGGTGTGAACAGCGGGGAGCTGCCAGGGACACAAATAACTGCAGGTGCGTGTCACGTGTTGAAACAACACCAGGCATCAAAGTAACCAAGGGTCCGTTGACGTACGAGTACGGCTTCTATTATTCTCGATGCTGCATGTGTCAAGACTGGGTCTGCATGAGGCTGGTGAAAACAAGGAAAGGTTCGTCTTTGGTCCTGAAGCTCCCTGGATGGAGGGGTCTGGGGCCTGGGTTTGGCAGTGATCTCTGCAAGGTCTCGTTGTACAAGAGGCAGGTGTGAACTTGCAGGTGCACACGTTTGTGTGGAGCTCCCTCACTGGTACATTCTAACAGGCGAAGACATGAATTGCAAAGGTACGTCCAGTCGCCACGGACATTCGAGGGCTGCAGTTTGTCTGGTGGATCTGGCTGCGGCGATTGGTGTGACGGATCTGGCCCCATCAGTTGGCATTGCGGAGGCACCGACCTCCGTGGTCCAGAATTCCACACTGGTGTGCAAGACGCACTTTTCTGCTCAAAACGAAGCTCAAAATGCAGGTTTGTTTTGTACAGAGGTGCGTTGACAATTGTTTCAATGTGACTTCAACACAAGAAAATAAAAGCTGGGGAGCGTGTAACACCAGTTTGCGACTGATTCAGGGGTAAACACGGTACAACATGTACAGCTTGTGACTCTGATTGAGCAGGTGTTCGCCTCGCACGTTACCGTCCCATCCCTCGCATCTGGGTTCTCGAGTTATGAGTGCGGCTGTCTGTGTGCGGTGGGGGGCGGACAGAAGCGATGGGCCCTGCGATGACAGATCCAGTACAACCAGCACAGGGCGCAGCCGAGGCAGATCCAGGAGCGGGGCGGGGCCTGAACGGGCACATCCAGGATCTAACCGCAGGGCGCCTGACTTCAACTTCGACAAACAAACAGGCAAATGCTCAACAAATAGGCAAGCAATAGGGGCCACAGTTAACATTTTGAGGGGTGTTGTTCTGGGGTTCAGCCTGAACTCCTCCCCCATGGATGCGCTCCTTGAGGGCTTCAACCGTTCTGACCAAGCAGGGTGTGGTCGTGGATTCCACTCAGAAAGTTTTTTTCTGGAAATGTGGAGCACATTGTGCTTGCAGTGCAAAAGAAGAGAGGTGGTGTTTTTGGGTCAGGGTGTCAATCAAGGCCTTCGCCCATGGCAGTCTCCAGGCTCCACCCCTGACGCACCAGCTTTGGAAGGAACGCAATCGGAAACCACAAACATTGCACCAATCTCGTTTTGCACTGATTGGCCAAAACTCCAGTTTCACGCGTGAAGGCAGCTGCCAAGATGCCCGCTGGCGCATTCTGATTGGAACTGAGGATGAACTCGGGCGCCCAATCTGTCTGGCTGAAACTTCAGCAGGAAGGTTGGGATGGGGGCAACTTTTATTTTGACATGCTCTGTCAGGGTTGATCTTGAATCGGCAAATCTGAAAAAGAGATTTGGAATCTCGAGTTGCAGCGGGAGTACAGGTGCGTCAAATAGGATGGTTCGGAGCTCTGGTGGATCCAAGGGAGGTTGAAAACATTCATCTTTTTTGGGGAGTGGGGTCAAGGGGGTTTGGGCTCAGACCCCCTTGCATGTGCAACAGGTTATACTTTCTAGTGTACTGGATCCGCTGCGGCGGGGATGTGGGAAGGGGTGTTATGTTTGCTTTCTTGTTCCGTATCATAATTCAACCCACCCACTCGCGCAGCATTTGCTCCAAAATTAGTTTTGACAAGCAGAATCAATCGCTCTGTCCAACAACATCCTCAACCTGACAGAGATCTTGCTGAATTTTTCGGCTGAGCAAACCTCGCTTTGCTCTCACAAAAGCAGTTTGAAAAGCACAGGAACAGAGTCCGGCCAGGTTTCACAGGGTTCGAGCCCCAGCGAACAAGCCACGGAAATGTTGGCAATGGCAACCGTCAGAAAAAGCGCAGATAGATAGGAGTCGGCAGTGAGCGGAGCAGGCAACGCGATTTTATCAGCCCCCGACCCGGCCGTGAATCATAATATCAATATCCCGCCTGCAGAAAGGGGCTGCAGATGCAGAAGGGAGGGCTGCAGTTGCAGCGGAGATGAAGAGAGACATCTGTCCGAGGCTAAGCTTTGATTGGGGCAGAGTGATCCAAGCTCCGGCCCCACCTTGGTCGAACTCCTGTTTTTGCGAAGAAAACAAGTGAGGAGGAGTTCGATTGGGTGTGTTCGTTTTGGGATCTGTTGGAACTGACAGAGACGTCGCGCTGTCTGAGTTCGATTTGGCCAGGTCCTCGTGTTTCAACAACGAGCCGCGAGATCTGCGCTGAAGAAAGAAAGCAAGAAAAAGCAAATTGGTCTTGGTCGTTTCAGCTGTCCTAAATTCCCTGGATTGTTGATTCACCGAAAAATCACTGTTTTGCCGGACTGCGGCCATTCCTTGTTCACATCACACGCATTTCTTTTTCAAGACAATGAAACCAACAAAGATTTTCAAGTCGACAACGGCGGACGCTGTGACCTTCGCGTTTCTTTTGTCCTGAGCGTGCTGCGATTTTTCAGTCGCACTTTTGTTGGTGTGATCGACAAGAATTCCTTGAGTAGAGT
>JAAUXT010078132.1_pt1 | contig 16238 bp, 18 predicted proteins | sample 7278171 | NCBI WGS metagenome assembly JAAUXT01 (sample SAMN14350112, study PRJNA611818) | marine sediment metagenome | isolation source: surface marine sediment (1.8m) | place: French Polynesia: Moorea | collected 2018-08 | reverse complement strand
CCCAAAAGAGAGACATTGGCAAAGTATTTTTCTCATGAGACAGCTACGGAAAAGGCCTACGTGGCAGTTTGGTTTGCCACATAAAATGGCATGTATTCTGGCACCGGGCGTAGAAAATAGGGTCGCCACGTGTTGCATCTAAAACTCCTTAATGTGCAGAATATGGGAATCTCCAGGGGGGGACGATTTTGATTCTGATCTGTTGAACAAACCTGGTGGAGGAAGTGTGTGGACAAAACTTGAGTGATTAGCCAATATTTTTCTCAGGAATAAGAAGGGTGGGGTGGGGTCAGATATTGTAATGCGTGAAATCGGACCAGGCCAAACGTAGACAGACCTCTACGGGGTTGTGGGGGAGAGGGACCCCCAGAGCCCCCTGGGTCTACCTTGCAGTGACTGGTGTCATGCAACCTCCGAACTTGACATGCCACAGTGGATCACATTTGGTGGATCACGTTCTCATTGGCTGTGTGTGCAAGTCTTCGTGACCAGATGTGGACCAACATGGCCCGGATCACTTTGTCAATGTTTTGGTCCATTTCTCCTTTCTGATTGGGGTGGGGCTAGACCTCAGTCTCAGACAGAGTCCTTTCCCTCAAACTAACAGTCAGGGCCCACTCAGGCTTCAGTCCCCACGGGAAGATCCAGGGAGACCGTTGGGTCTCCTGACTCCAAAGTGTAGTACCTGATGTGTGGACTTTAGGACCAAATTGACTGTTTGATGAGAAGTGGCTCCAAAACTTTTGAGGGCGGTCTTCCCAACAGCACAAAGTGAGAGTTTAAAACTTTCCTGGACAGGCCAAACAACGGGGGGAGGGGGGAATTGTTTTTCTTCACTCGGAGAGACTGGGTCTCTGCACATACGCTGTGGTGTAGCTTTTCATGTCTGTGAGGTACTCTGGTTTCTTGGGAATTATTGGTGCAAAAGACACGGACTCATCATCAAATAACAAAGATGTAGAGGAGAACGAGAGTGACGGCGACGAGCGTCGTTGCTATGGCGATGATGGCGCAGGTGCAGGCGATGCGTCCCTCCCGCGCCGCCTTCGAAAACCGACCCGCCTCGAACGAGTCTTCAGACTTGACTGCAAAAGAAACAGACAAAATTATGTTCGATCCGTTGTGTGAATTGTGTTTTGCTCCAACAAACGTCGGTCCCATTCAACGCGCTGGAAATGACTCACTGGAGTAGGTCACAGCGATGAGGCCGATGACGCAGTTGATGGCGCACGCAATCGCCGACAGCCACCGGAAGTCACGTGGCTTCTGCACCGGAAATCTGAAGAATGACGCGGAGATTCTGACAGGAGATTCCTCTCTGTTCATTTCAAGCACAGAACTGGGCTGGATGACAGCACCCCTGAAAGCCGTGTGTGTAGCTGTACCTTCCGTAGATGAGATATCGCTCGTCTTCCGTCAGCGAGCGCAGCGTGTTCGCCTCGGGGTCGTTCGACGTGACTCCACTGGCGCCCTCTCCTGACTTCTGCTGACAGGAAGAGAAACACACATCGTCATTCCGAACCAATTTCGCTTCAAGCTTGTGGTAGTCTGTATGTCTGATCACAACACAACTGTGGTTCTGTTCCGACACTTTGAGGGTTTCTGCTGAATTGAACTTGCACTTCGTCATTTTTCCAAGGTAAATTAGAGACAGCATTGACAAACAAGCGTTCACAAAAATTCAGGTCAAGTAGCGCCACTGCTTACCTCTTTGGATTTTTTGCTCTTTCCTTTGGATTTGTCCTTTTGATGTTTCACTTTGCCGGACTTTGTCTTACGAGGTGCATCTGTGTTGTGAACATGAGGTACATCTCGTGGAGAGTCAAACACGTCATAGTCAGGTTGTGGAATGTGTACAAGGTGTTTGTGCGTTCGGTGCAAGGGTGGCTGACTGTTGTGCAGTTCTGTAGTCAATCAAAGAGACAGGGTGATCAGATACTTGACAAAACAAAACAAAAACTTTATCTTCAAACAGGAAAGAGTCTCTGACACAAGCGCTTCCAATTGCAAGTATTCAAATTAATATCAAATTTTGGCACTTGAGATCAACATGCTCAGTACCTATCTGCTCTGATGTGAGAGTGCAATAGTCGGCTACGTTGACCGACGCAACGGTTCGCTTCGTGCGCGGCTGGTGCATGTCGGAATCACTGAGGGTCAAGCCTGCGTCATCGTAACTCACTTCTTCCTTGTACAACAGAGAAAAGATGCAACACATAAGGCCTTGTGAAACGTTCTTGAGTAAAGGGAAGATCAGCTGCCCAAAAGCTTGCGTTTTGCATTTTTGACTTCTGTCACACCCCAACTGACAGGAAGTCAGACTTGAACAGCCATGAAGCAAACATCACTGCCTGTCTGTGTCACGGGTTCGCCAGGGTCAATCTGCCAAACAACCGATTACAGGACATCGCAGGACAAACAAACTCGCGGTTGCCATGCAGGAGCTGCGATTCAGATGTGACACCGTTGGTTGTCCGATTTGGCCCAGTGATGGTGGGTTCACAAATCACCACTGGGCAAAATCAACGAGAAAAGCCACGGACGAAAACAAGCAGGCGTCGCAGCACATCTGGTATTTCTGGTATTTCTCTCCGTTGACTTGGGTCGGCAAGGAGTACTGTACATGTACTTCGTTTTCTGTCCAAACTGCCTGGCATGTGTTTAGCTTTGCAGCAGCACGCGCAGAAGGTAAAGAATCTTGGACGGAAGAGCACTGAAGGGTTGAGAGTCTCCAAACTTCTTTCGCCTTTGGACAGGGTGTAATTTGAACGAGGTCCCTTTCACACGTGAGTGTCCACGCAGCATGCAGAAGAGGTGTGGTGCACTACCTCGAAAAGAGGATTGTTGATGATGCTTATTCCGTCCGATGTGAAGTAAATCTTGGTTCCTGGTCTCTCACGGAAAGTGGACCTGGTTGATCCGAGCGACTCCAGCGACGGGCTGTACACCGAGTCCAGAACCGGAAGTCCGTAGTTGTGGTTTCCGGATCCGGTTCTACACGACGCCACCTGGTGTTTCCTCAGCTTCAGTGACGAGATGTTGGATTCTGATCCGTTCGGGTCCGTCTGTCTGGGGAGTTTGCGAGAGTCGTTTGTTCCGTCCGTGAAATCGCGCTTGTCTCTGATCAGTCTCGCCTTGTCCCTGGTCCAGCTCAACTGTGTCTCATCCGTGGGACTCTCCCGATTCAGGCTAAATTTCAAAGAGCGTTGGAACAACGTTTGCACAGGCTCAAATCTAACATACGGAAAATTGGTTCCCCATGCCCCCATTCCCAATTTTTTCCGAGGTCCTCCCAGTGGTGGCGATAGTACGTCCAGGGATGTATAATTTCCGACATGGGTGACTGAAATGCATCCCTGACAAACTTTCAGAAATTCTTCACGCGTATTTGCAAACAAGTTTGCCAAAGCTGAGGTGGTCAGTTTCCGCCACTTCTTACCCAAATGCTGGTTCCGGTGAAGGTGCCTTGACCCTTGTTTCCGTCTTTCTGGTCAATCCAGGATTCGAAAAGCCTCCGTTTTGAAACTCCTGTTCTGAATTCCCTGTCTCCAGTTCCAAACTTTCATATCTTCTCAGATTTCTCGCGTATTTGTTGTATTTTGCGCCGAAGTTGGTGTCAGGACTTTTTGACTTTTTCACAAATTCATTTTGGTGTTGGCGCTCAAGTGATGTCGTTGAGCCCTTGCTGTGAGCATCCATGTTTGTTTTGGAATCCACTCACAAAGTGAAGCTTAAATCACACGAATTCTGCAGCGAAAGTCACAACCACACTGTACTGGTTGCCAAAACCTGAAGTCGAAAAGTTGATCACGGTGCAGTGTCGTTGGTCGAAAATGGTGCTGAACAAACTTGACTTTTTACGAGTTTAAATCCAGATGTAAATCTGGATGATCACTTGTGCCGACTTGGCAAACATTTCAGCATCACTGCGTCGAGCACTTTGCTTCCAATGTTCACTCTCTTTTGTGAAACTGATGTTGCATTGACGTCCAAATTGGGTGTTTGCATCAGTTGTGTGTGACCAGTGTGCCCAGTAAAAATCTACATTTTGGATCGTAAATGTGGATGCATAACAGTGTGTGTATTCAAAGGAATGCTAGGCGTCCAACATCGTCGTGTCTGCCTAAAGCATCGCTTTGTTTCTATCTGTTCTACATCACTGGCTCTAGCAGGCCCCTCAGGTTCACCGACCGTCCAAAAAAAGTCATTTGTGTGCAGACTCAGACTTGCACGATTGTGACGTTTGGACCAACTTTGGACAAACACGTCCGGCCTGCAGATCATGTGTTAGCGCTGAGTGATCCAGTCAGAGCTAATGAGAGAGGTACAGAACAATCTCAAATCGAACGTGACGGAAGTCTTAGTTCTCACACGTACCGTGGAGTGCGACTTTGGAATCGCAGTACGATGATTGAGATCGGTCTTGTCACCCTGTTCTCAAGGTTTCTGTCAAGGAAACAAGGTCACGAGGTGCATCGAGATGCGGAGCATTGAGATGTGTTTCCTGACCTTGTTTCTGAGACAGAAATTTTACAGGGTGACATGACTGGTCAAAATCTGAGTGCTGCGATTCCAAAGGAGCACGAAATCGGAAGTTTGAGAACTGACTTCAATCACAGTGTGTTGATCGAGGTCGACTGAGGTTTTGTCGCCAGTTGAGGTCATTCAGTTCTGTTTGAGGTGTCGTTTTGAGATTTGATTTTGTGGTGGCAATACTTGAAAATGTTTTCTGAATGAAAATGCTGTATATTTTGACTTTGCTTCTGGTGTGTCGCTGTGTTTGTCAGTGTGCAATGGATTTGCCTGATTTGTTGGATCTTCCGGACTTGCCTCCCGTTGTGAATTTGGTTAGTGATGACGAAGAATGTGCGGACTTTGGTCAGTCGTCTCAACATGACAAGACCTTCATCGACTTGGACTTCAACCCGGATAAAGAGTGAGTTTCTTACAGTTTTGTGTTTGACATTTTTTTGGTCGTGAAAGTAAAGTAAGTTGGGTTAGAATTTGTATCAGAATTCTTTGTTTTTGTGCAGTCAGTGAAGGAAATTTTGCACTTGTGTTCACAGTGGCGTCAAGACTTCCACCCAGACTCTGACCGACACTCAACTGGCACAGGACATGATGCTGTTTGACGACTGTGAGCTGTCTGAGAGCGAGTTGGTTTCTGCTTTTGAACAACTTGAAGAATGACAGCGGGTACAGCCTTTTGACGACCCAGACAAGACGTGCAAGATGTCCACTGCAACAGTCTCAGCTCCTGGAAATTCAAGTTTGGTCAACTACAGCGACTCTGACAGTGATGAAGGTCAGTCCGAACCAGTGGTCAGCCACTTCAGGGATCCTGTGAAACCAGAAGAACTTGAGAAGCTCGGTCAAAAGACTTTTGCCACATCAACTGAGCGAAAGATCACTTGGGCTGTAAACCTTTTCCAAGACTGGCGATTTTTGCGCATTTGTGAGCCCAGTTCAGATGGTTGGTTGCGCTGGTGTGATCTGAAAGATGGAAGGATTCAGGCATCAAATTTGAGTTTCTGTTTGTGTAAATTTCTCTCAGAGGTTCGGAGGTTAGATGGCACAGAATTTCCAGCCAAAACTTTGTATTCTATCGTCATCATGATTCAGATGCACTTTGACAAAATGGGCAAACAGTGGAAACTGATTGATGTGCCTGAGTTTGTCCAAGTAAAACACACATTGGACAACCTCATGAAGTCTCGCACACTTCAAAATGTTGGCAGTGAGAATCGGAGCACTGACCCAATCTCTTTGGAAGCTGAAAATCTCATGTGGAGATCAGGTGTTTTGGGGGAGGACATACCGGTCAAACTCAGGGATACAGTCATGTTTCTCATTGGGTTGTCGTTTGCGCTGTGCGGAGGTGAGGAACAATGGAGACTAAGAGCTCCTGGGTTCAATCCTCAAATATGTGTGAAAGTCAATGATGAAGGAAAGAAGTATTTAGAGTACACTGAAGACATGAATTCAAAGTCCAACCAAGGAGGACTTAAGCACAGGAGTTGCAAACCCAAAGTCATGAGAGCTTATGGAAATCGCAATTTTGACAGAGATCTTGTCAGACTCTATGCAAAGTATTGTGGTTTGCTTCCAAAACAGGCCAAGTGTTTGGCCTTGTACAAGTATCCGTTGTGTTCAACTTATCTGTCACCCAAAGTCTGGTACACAGATAAGCCTGTGGGGGTGAACAAGTTGCATGACACAGTGAAAGGGTTGATGTTGGCAGCTGGAGTTGATGGTCATTACACAAATCATAGCCTCAGAGTGACTGCAGTAACGCGCATGTTTTCCAAAGGGATTGAAGAAAAGATCATAAAAGAGCAAACTGGCCACAAAAGTGATGCTGTCCGAGCTTATGAGAGGACATCAGAGGAGCTCCTGAAGAAGGCTGAACAAGCAACTTTGACAGGGCAAAGCAGCAGTCACTCTGAGGCAGAAACAATTTGGGTTGATTCAGACTCGGTGGTCGACAATGTCAAGCTCGAGAAATGCAAACCTGAGTACAAAGTTCTGAAGAACAGCACTCTGAAATGCCACAAAGATTTCTGTGTGATGAAAGGAGATGATGGGCAGTGTCTGAAAATATGTGATGTGCTGAAAGCAATCAACACCAAGAAGGACAAACCAGTAAAAAGGTTGTCCCTGTCACTGAAAGTCAAATGCTCATAAATTTGGTCATGACAATTGATTTTTGACTCTGAAGTGTACAAAAGTTTCCATGTCTTTGAGTGCAAATGTAAAAAATTTACCATGTCTCTGAGTTCAAACATGACCACAACAGTGTCCAATGCATCGAGAACATTTTTGTTTTGCTGTCTGACAACTTTGCTGATGAATGACATGTCGAGAATCACAAATTCACCGTGTGTGAGTGAAAATTTGCACCACTAAATCGCAAAGCCTCAGGCGATTGAGATTAACACACTGTGGTAGAAGCACGATACCTTACCAAGAAAAGTTGGTGTAAAGCAACGATTGCCAAGGGAGATCATCGAAGCAACTGTGAAAGCAGGCAGCACGAGACACAGAGGCTGGAAAGTCGCAGAAAGAAATAAAATCACTCCATTTTGCACGGATCTTAATGTGCACCTTACGATGTCCCTTGCTGGTAATTTGCAGATATGTTTTACCCAGTGGCTCCTGGGGAGCCTCCTTGGGGGCAGATTCTTTCTTGACTCAGAAAATCTTCATTTCGTCGTCACCAACCAAGGCGCACTTTTGTGCCTCATGCAAAAATTTCCCATTGGTTCCATTTTGGCTTGAGCACCCAACTAGAATCCAAGATCCACTGGAGATTCTGATTTGCTTGAGTCTTTAGGTGGAAACTTTATTTGGATTCAGTCACACACACGTTGATCTATAGAATGAGGTCAGAGAAGCTTTCATACGCTTTACCTGAAGGGGCAGCTCCTTGATGTCCTCGAGCGGGACGTGCGAGTTGGTGGGCGCGGCGGTGAGCACCAGAGGGCGGTGCGGGGAGAGGTGCCCCGCCGCCCCCGCCGACCCCGCCGCATACAGCCGCGGGTCCACCGTGATCACAGACACGCTGTTGTTCTCGTACGGCCCGATCGGGTAACCTGCGGGAGAGACACCACGCAACGCTGAAAGTCAATCGGCTAACCGAGCGCAAGTGAAGAGAAAGACGATATTAGCGAGAGGGACTGCGGGACAGAATGAGACAGACTGTACCTGAGTGTCGATATTCCGTGGATCCCTGCAGCAGACTGGCCGACCCGCCTGGGCCGACCTGGATTATTGTGCTCATTCTCTGAGAAGGTGCCAACAGTCAAATATCACAATTTTCTTGACACGGTAAAGTTCAAGAAGTGGTCCTTTTCTTTCATCCGGAGAACAACCAAAGCCAACATCACAAGTTATCCATTTGGCGCACACATCATTGCGTTCCAGTCAGAGGCGTCCCTTCATTGAATCCTTCTGCTCCTTCATAGGACTGACTTGCACGAACACAAAATACTGTGGTCACTTTTTCCTTTTGCACTTTTCTGTTCGCAAAACTTTTTTGATGTGAGCAACTCCAGCCAGAATGTCAGTCAAATTCACTCGAAGGCAACATGTGTTCGTGTCGTCAATTTTTGTTGCCTTGTCCCCTCAAAATTGAAGCTCAGGCGCATTGAGCTTTTCTGATCCATTTGTAAGAGCCCAGTTTAAACAAAACTCGGCTGTATCCCTCTCATTATCATGTAAGGCAAACTCGCACAACCCTCCACAGCCCGAGCTCTCGAGGGTGTCGGCTCCACGGCGGGAGGGGAACCGCGCGGGACGGAGGGGTGGGACCCGCGGCAAGGAACCTCCAGCACCAGGGCCACGGTGAAGATCAAGTTGGCTTTGGGGAGTCAAAAAAGAGCAAATTTGAGCAGAAGCTATCCAAAAAGAAAGAACCAGGCTCATGTCAAGTTTGTTCTGTTGCAGGTTCTTCTGTCCGTTTTGTTTTTCCCCGTTGCTTGTTTTCTGAAGCGACAAGTCTGAATGGACTATTTTTCTTCTGCTTGCAAAGTTCTCCTGACTTCTGAACATTGTGTGTGTCCTTGTCTGCCAAACAGACTTTCGTTGCACAAGATTGCCAGAACCAAAAAGAGCCTGCAATCTTTCTGCAAATCATCAGACAACAACTGTTTTGGTGGAAGGGAACCAACGCAGCTGTGAAATGTAAACTTTAGATCACCTGGATCTGCCACACAACCCAACTTCGTGCGATTTCTAGTTATGTTGACAATTTGGTTGCAACTGTTTGTTGTGAGCAAACAAAGACAAAAAGTTAAACAGAAAACGCAGTGGCTTTAACTGTCAACTTGGGTAAATAGAGAAATGTTTTCAGGGCAAGAGATTCTATTTGACTCTCACCAAGCGTATCGCGCTACAAGTATACAAAAAGGTATATTTCACTGAGAATGGTGGCAAGTAGTTTATTCGGGTAAATATGCAAACATGCGAGCAAATAAATTCGGCGTGTTCAAAACAATTAATCATTTGAAAAGTATCTTCTCACAGCCAAGTTTGATGCAGATCTGCCTGAAAACTCAGCGCAACGAAAATTGTTCTGTGAATACATGTACAAGATCTTCAGTAGAAACAGCCAGTGCAGACAACAAAAACAAAATCGTCAATGAACAGCACAAAATGTGAAGGGAACGTCTGATTGACAAATCCTACGAGCAACGATTGCAAGAAAACAAAAATCTCTTTGGCAAGCGCTCCCCAAAACATCAGGTTTACGTGACTCTCAAGAAAATCTTGTTTCAATTCCGGTGATTTCCGTGTGAGAAGCATGATTCGAGTTGGTCTGTGTTGCATATGGGTGTCTCCGGCTCCAGTGAACTCAGCATTCGCAGCAGCAGTGTTCACGCCCGTTGCCCTCGTCACAGACGCAGACTCCACACCTGCAGGACGCTACTCCTCCTCCTCCTCCTTCTTCTGAGCCTGCAGACAACAACAACACGAGCTCATTTGCCAGGTGTAATTGAGAGAAAAAGAGGGAGAGAGACACACAGACAGAGCGAGACACAGAGAGGGAGGGAGTGCTGGTATGTTTCATATCAACAGGAAGAAGGAAAGGTTCCAGATTCGAGAGGGACCCTCAGCATGCTCCTCATTCTCATTCTCAGCCTGAGTTCCGTTCTTGACCTTGGCTCTTCGGGTGTGAGCCTTTGTCTCTGGGTGCAACCTTCTGGCTCTTCAGGTATGACTCGAAAATCCAGGCACCAAAAATTTCTGCCAACCAGAGTATTGGTTTGGTGATGATTCTGTTTCTCCTCCAAGCAAGACACCGTGGTTTTCAAAAAGTAAAGGTTTTCCTCAGTCATCAAAAAATGGACTTTTTTGCAAAGATCTCTTTCCTGAGTAACACTTCCGTTCGTTTGGGTCACACCCAAAGAGCCAAAGTTGCATCCAAAGAACCAGACAGAACCAGAAGGCCAGGTTGCACCCAAAAAGCCAGGGTTGGATCAAAGAGCCAAGAGTCCCACCCGAAGATCGGAGACTCAAAACTGAACACGGACTGTTCCAGATTCGACTGGCCACTCACTCGTTACCATTTGTTCCTCCAGACGGAGAATCAGTTGCGCCAGGTTGACGTTTGCGTTGCCGTCCGTCTCACTGCGAATCATGTTCTCCAAGGAACGGAAGGCCTCTGATTTGGACTGAGGTGTGGTTTTGTCTTCCGAGCCTGTTGGGGGAGACAGATACAAATGTCGGGGAGTTTCAGCACCTCGCACCGCGGCAGAAAAAGAAGTCTTTCTCAGTTGCTCAATCACTCGTGACAAAACAATCCACCTTTTTCAGTGCAAAGGTGTCAAAAGCCAATGCAAATCTCAAACCTCCTTTCAGCCAAAGATGATAATGCACACTTTTGGACATTCATTTGGCAGGAGAAATGGAAAAAAATAATTTGGCAGCGTTTTATTGGACTCTTGGACAAAACAGGGGAATTTCATAGAAAGCTACGTCTACATGGACGTTTTCCCACCTGAACCCGAGTGCTAAAACTCTCAAATGGTAACAATGAACATCAGACAACCACCTCTGTATGCTGACCTCTTGTGCTTTTCTGAATCTGCCGGTTCAGTTTCTTTCCAGAGCACGCACAGGAAACAGCAAAGTTCCACACCAGTGCATGGGTATTCAGCAAAGATACTCCCCTATTTTTGCTCTGGAGCGCAACGCAATCGCTGCGTCCCGAGTCATTTCGTCCTCTTCTGTCTTCGCCTCTTTTGCAACCTCATCTTCTGCCTCAGTCGTCGGGAAATCTGGGCCTGTGAGGGACACAGGCACACACACAAGGAAATGTTGAACGTTGTCCCAGCACTTCCATTCAAAACCTCTCGTGTCAACCCGAATCTGTAGTGCAGCTTCTTGCCAGATTTTGCACGTGCAGGTAAGGTTTGCGCAACACTCCATGCTGGAGGAAATTCAGTCAGGATACTCACCCGCTTTCGCACCCAAGCGCAAACCAATTGCGACTTGACACGCCGCAAGGAGCAACAGAAGTCCAAGTGTCTTCATCTCTGTTTATTTGCTCAGATTTACGTACAGAATCCTCACGTGATGGAGATTTTTGATCCGACTGAAGGTTGCACTCGACAATAAATAGTCAAATCAATTCACGCGGAAAATTCGATTGTTTTTGTGCTGCATCCTTTTTTGCAGCCACCAGATGTGTTCGTCAGTAAACTTTCAAAACATTTCGGCCAAACATGTTCAAAAAGTGATTTTACGGTGATGAAAAACCTGCGCAGACAAATATTGTCGCACAGATTCTCAATGGCATGCAATTTTCTGAACCGTGCAACCCGGGGAAGGACAGAGAGGACAACTGTTTTGCTTTTTCAGGAAGCGAGGCCGGCGTTTCTCATTTCGTTTGGACACGCAACGACAAAGTGCTATGTCAAAGGCGGCAAAAACTCCCCTGCAGAAGCCCATGCACTCGTGATAACTCATGACAGGAACAACACAAATTGAGTTGTCTTTTTGCAGGATACACGAGTAAACAGCTGGATTGTTGGTGCAAACAAGCACAAGTGTGTGAAACACAAAACGTTTGCGCAACACATTGTCACCTGAAAAACATGTTGCGCACAAAAAGTCTTTGGTGAAGTTTTCGCACTTGACAGAAACCTCCAATCAAAACTGTCGGAACTGTTACGTCTCGTCTGGCTTGTGCACGAAACGTTCCATGTTCGATGATCAGATAATTCGTTTGTTCTTTAAAAATTCGTCAAGGTCTTCTGATTGTCCCCAGCTTCTTCTCTGAATGCAACTGCACGGAATGCAAACTTGTCCCTTCCTTCAAAGGATTTGAACCGCAGCATTTACCAAATTTCAGCTTGGTTTGTGAAGCTCAATGTCCACCCCTAAATTGCAATCAAATGTACAGATCACAAACATTGTTCGTTTGTTCTTTGAAAAAAGACAATGGTCTGCTCAAGGCACTGTAAGTCACAGAATATGTCTGTCAAAAATTTACAACTCCTAATGTACACGAGTTTCCTTCTCAGCCCACAGGGCCCACACGTCCCACGCCCCTGGCCCCTGTCTCGGCTCCGGCTCAGCACCAGAGCCATCCGTCGCAGTCGGCCTCCTGCTCGGCGTCCTCGTCGTCGCGCTCCCCGCCCAGCTTGATCGGCTCTTCCTCCTCGGGCTGCTGCGTCGAGACGGTCGCCTGCACCTTGAGGCAGCCGAGCTCCACCCAGGGCCGCCTGTGGTCCAGGACCCGGTACGTGATCTCGTACGTGCCCTGCGAGTGGAAACGGAGGTCAGTCTGGGTTGATCGTGGTCACTTTTGTTCGCTTTGCTTGCTGACATAGGAGCTGACCCCTGAATCAAAACATTTGGGGAGGCGGGGGGGGGGGGGGTCAAGCACCAAACGGGATTGACTCAATCAATTGAGGAAAAACTGAAGAAATCCATCGACAGTGGACCTCACTTTTGATGGCTTGAAAAATGTCAGAAAGGCGATGTGAACGCCTGGTACCCAGACAGACGTGGTCTTTTCTCCTGTTCAGCAACGCGAGAAGAGTCTGTCACGTCACAGGGAAAACCATCGCCTGTCTTTTTCTGCAACAAGTCTGAACGCGTGGCCTGTACTCACATCAGCGAGCCCGGAGACGACGGTCGGGATCTCAGGCAGGTCCAGCTCCAGGTTCTCGATCGTCAGGTTGAACCGCGGCACCGGGCAGCTGTGATACAAGGGTCGTGTCTCAGAATACCCATAGAGTGTACCACAGCCTGTCTGTCAGCTCATAGCGTGTCAGCTCACAACGCTCACGCGTGAATACGGAACACCAAGATTTGTAGCGGGCCGAGTTGAACGGTTTTCTGTCGGATGTTTTGTTGCATTTTGTTGTGCATGTACACACTGTTCGAGTACTTGCGTTTATTCCAGCAGGTTTCAACCACTCAGCATGCACTTGCGAGTGTGTGGCCGGCACTTGGCCTGGAACCCTCGGGACTGACCTGGTGGGGGCCCCTGCAGCCTCCATGCCCTCACGCAACTTGCGCAGTATCGGGTAGGTGTCTTCCTGCTCCCGCCAATCGATCATCTTCTGACACAGGTCCGTGTAGCGACTGTGGAAGAGAGACCGGAAGTTTGAAACGGGTGAACCGGAAGTGTCAACGCTGTCGTCGTCGCAGTTATTGTCAAAATGTTGCATTTGATGTCTGCAACAAGCAGTTCTCCAAAAAACGAAATGTTGCAAGATTGTGTTGCTAAATGGTGGGTACTTGGGTGCGATGTTCATCAGCACACGGGATGTTCAGCACTGAGCTTGGTTTTGTACAAAGTGTTCGGAACGAACGTACCATGACCCAACCTCCATGACGCATGGAATCGACATGTCCCACGTCCACCCGGCCAGCGACATCTTGCGCACCATCGCCACGTCCACGTCCATGTTGCGCATGGGACGCCTGTTCTCCGCCTTGAACGTCAGCGTCAGTTTCCCTTCAAAGGTGAACGTTGACCCTGTTGTTACTCTTGAGGACCCGAAACACAAGATCAAGAACCCTATGCGGATCCCGGACGCCTTGAACCCAAATTTATAAGGTCACACGTTTCTTTTTGAACTTGCAGTTGAAGGCCTTTGACTCGCAAAAAGAATTGATCGACCCCAAACTTTTTGCGCTTCCGATGGTCAATCATTGGTTTAGACTGAGGTCGGACCCCTGGATCCAATTGAGATCAGGGCTTTGCGGATCTCAAATCCTGCAGTCTCCTTTCTGCGTTCGTTTGACCCAAGACATGTTGAAAGTGAACACTGTGACCACCCTGAGACATTTTTCAGCAGCTGGGGATCCAAGATCACTCAGTGGCGGAACTTCTACACAACGGCTCAGCCCATGCACCGACACTCGGACATTAATTTTACTGCGAAGTCACTTGACCCCGGGTGCTTGAGACGTGAACTTCGTGAGTGCAGAAAGGGCTCCCACCCACCCAATGGTCACGAGATTTGTCACGCACATGGTCCGACACTGCATTCGTCTGATTTGTGGGGAATCTGGTTGAGAGTGTACGTGTACGAGGGAGGTCCACGAATTGGCGGTTTCTGTCCACTATTTCCGGAGTTTCCGTCACTCTCGAAAAGATCGCTACTTTGTGGACAGAAACCGCCAATTCGTGGACCTCCCTCGTACCAACGCTGAACAACTTGTAGTTTGTGTGTGTGTGTGTGTGTGTGTGTGTGTGTGTGTGTGTGTGTGTGTGTGTGTGTGTGTGTGTGTGCCTGTGTGTGCGTGTGTATATGCGTACCTGGCACGATGATGGGATCCGGGCTGAAGCGAAGCTCCTTGAAGCGAATCACGCTTCTCCTGTTCCCTGTTTGGACAAAAAGTTACAGAGTTTCACTGAGCACCAGACACTCATGATAGGCACTCCAAAAACAAGCGACAAGCGACTTTGTATCGTTTGAAGAAAAAGATGTCCACAAAACGTCTGGTGGATCCAGAATCCATGGCACATCAAAGACATTCAACAACACAAATTTTGCGCTTTATCACCGGAGGTTTGAAGTTCGCAGACCTTCGTGGGCAACGAAAAAAAGCCACTGGAGAGAGTAAAGGGGCGTTCACTCTCTGCATGGTCACATGCAGTTGCAACAAATAAGCATCCACAGCTTCTCTGTTGTTCTCCGTGAAGTCCAGCTCGAACTCATTGGACGTCAAACACACGTTCATCTATCTTTGCAAAGACGACATTTACAACGTTGATGGACGGTCTCTTTCTTCTCCGAAGTGCAAACATATTCAGAAGTCGAGTTTGCATCGACTCGAAGCAGATCTCAAGGTTCCCCGTTTGGTGTGTGGATTTTGGGGGGGGGGGGGGTTCTCACCGCAGTCCCTGAAGACGGGTTGGGAGACGGAGCGGCGCGCCCGGCTCCGCGGCGCCTCCTCCTCCTCCAGCGGCGACGCGCTCACCACCGCCACCGCCACGACCAGCACTGCGAACACCCTCAAGTGCATCCTATGACATGAACAATGAAAGTTTTGAACATTGACGTTTGGGTGTTTTCACGATTGAATGTTCGCAGTTATTTCGCAACAATCGGCGCGACTGACGACACTGCTGTCTCTTCGACAACAATCTGTCCTCGTAAAGACAAACCAGCAGAATTTTGCTTTTGTCTCTCAGAAACGTTTTGCTCTCCGAAAAGGAAAACATTCAATTGTACGAGTTCAGTTCAAAAGTCACTCAAGAAGTTGCTCGAGAGAATTACGAAACACAAATCAGTTACTCACCTCATTGATGTGTTTCCACACACAAACGAACAAAACTTTCCAAAATTTAGTTGACAAATGCGATGTTCTCTCGACTTTCTTTGTCTTCCTTCTGTGTGTGATGCGACACTCCCTTGTCATAAATACTGCAGCATCCGAACTTCCTTGCCTGCAGGTCTAAACCCTGCACACCGCTGGATCGAACTGCCTTCCTGCAACTTTTGTCGCGTTTCAACAAGCAGAGTCCAAACGGGTTGGCCTGCCATTTGTTTGCTGGAGAAAACACGATACAACTGTGAGTTGTCATCCCTGGTCCACGCCACAATGTCCAATCCCAAGGCAAGAATTTTGATTCGAAGAAAAACAATTTTAAATCGCTCCGTGCGCGCACTCACGGCAACAAAAAATGGAATTCCGATAACTGCGTCTCAATTTATTGTTTGAATGTGTGTTGTGACGCATTGTTTGGGGTTCACGACCGAAAGGGTGCAAAGGTCTGTTGTTATTTGGATTTCCTGAAGGCAAACAGATTTACAACTTTGACAGAGGAGAGGGTCATCGAAGGAAGCTGCGTCAAGTGGTTCCATCAATATCAGTGCAGAGATGAAAGAAACACTTTGTCGCTTCTGAGGACCACACAACTTGTGCTCTTGACCAAACTGTTCTGCAAGTCAGCTTTTCAAAAATTGCCGTTGTAGGTCAAAGTTGTTGATTCAACACAACATGCGTTGCGTGCATATTTTGTGTCATTTTCCCAACTTGTGTTGTGTCAGAAGCCAAGCATGCACCTGTTTCTATAGACCTGCAGTTCCTTGGCTTCTGCTTGATTGAGCATCGTGCTCACATCATCACCAGTATTCTTGCAAGCAGATGGATGTGAAGTCAGCTTGAGTCTCACGTGAGAATGTTCCAAGTCCTTTCTCTTGCTGCGAATTGAGGCTGAGGCTGAGGCTGAGGCTGAGGCTGAGGCTGAGGCTGAGGCTGAGGCTGAGGCT
>JAAUXT010052086.1_pt1 | contig 16243 bp, 14 predicted proteins | sample 7278171 | NCBI WGS metagenome assembly JAAUXT01 (sample SAMN14350112, study PRJNA611818) | marine sediment metagenome | isolation source: surface marine sediment (1.8m) | place: French Polynesia: Moorea | collected 2018-08 | reverse complement strand
GACCAAAGTATTTAACTCTTTTGTGTTAAATACTTTGACATGGGTGCACTGGGCTAACAGTAGAATTATTTAAGTGGAATCTAACGTAAAGAACAAAGAGAATGGCTCAGAAGGGGCCTTATAAAGAAGCACTCTGAGCTTTCAAGATCCTCCAGACACAAAATACATGCACCCTGAGCACTTTGTTGTTGCCGTTCCAGAAATAGATTGAAATTGGAGAGAGCTGAAGTTGATTAAATGTGGTCTTTTGAGTTTCAGATGATAATTGATATGCTTGTAAATCTATTCTGGCAGGAACAGGCCGGATCCTGACCCAACGAGAAAAGGGATGCACCTCCTGCATTTGGTGCGTCATTTTTATCTTTTGCGTTATTTTTTTCAAAGTCGTCCAAAAACGGGGTTGCCCCCTGACTCGCCGGTTAGTTGTTTCCAGCTGAACCGTGAAGCTCTCAGGGCGATTCTACAAATACACAAGGTGCGTCTGCATGAGGATGGCCTCACGAGCTGTGGCTGTACCGTAGTTTGGCAAGAACACGTGTTTTCGTTTGCAGATTCCCAGCAGTGCGCGACACTCCAGATGGTCAACAGGAGGACACTGAATTGCATGGTGGGTAACAGAGAATTATGACAATCGAGGCATTTGCATCGAAACTGATTGGAGAATTTTTTTGAGTGTCCATGGCTGGGTGTTTTTTCAACTTGAACAAGCCGTGGTGGACGGCAACATCGATCGGAAACCACACAAAATCAGTGTCGTGTTCTTCGTGTAGCCAAAAAAATACACAACGCTCTCTTATTTCTGCAGGAACACGACCGCACGAACCCAAACGTCACAATACCAGAGAATGCGGCCAGAGTTTGCAAACAATGATACAATCGCCACACAAGGGAAATGTAGGTCCAATTTCAACTGAGTCTTTTCTTGTTCTGAGCACATTCGGCGTTCAGTGAACACGTACCATTGAGTTTCCACCTGCAGCCCGCGGAGCCTGGAGCGCTCGCACAAACGTCATCAAGGCGAAATACGCTCGTCGTTCCAATTTGTCTGACAAAAAAAAAACTTGTTTTCTTTTGAACTCTTCGTGGCCTTTGTCGTGCACAGACGGATCCAGGATTTAGTTCTGAAGGTTGCCCGATCTCCACAGGGATCTGAACTCATGACATTTTTGCACACGAAAAAGTAAGAAAACCTGTAAACATAAGGAATTTTGGGTGAATTGAAAATGTATGCAGGAAGGGCCTCTGGCTCATGGACAACTTTTCGGGAAAACTTGTTCGGCCTGTATGTTTTTGTTTGTTTGAATTTTTGTGGGGTTCTTTTTTGGGTGGGAGTAAGGTGCCAGCAGTGTGTTAGAAGAGCATGCTCCCTGGAGATATGCCGTATCGAAAGTACAAGGGCTGTCAGGTTTTACCTTACTTGTGGAAAGCTGTCTGAACCAGGTCAGTGAGAGTCTGGGTGAAACCAACAGCTTATCCCCTCCAAATGAAGTTGAAGTTGTTGTGAACGTCAGTGCATTTGGGGGGTGGGAGGTAAGATGGACCCCAAGAGGCCCCTGGATCCACCCTGTGGTCCGTTTTGGTTTTCACCTGCTTTCAGGCCCTCGCAGTTCCGTGCGCATGCAGTGACGACAGCACGGGATTGAATTTGCTGGAATCTTATCTGGATGCAAAGTATTTTTGGACCGTGACGAATGTCACGATTCAAGTCACCTTCGAAGTTGGCAGTGAGGATATTTTTGGAAACAAGACAGCAAATTTACTCAGTAATGAGAGCCTTTGTCGGAAAGGAGAAGCTGAGTCTCAACGCAGATCGTCTTCTCCTCCCACTGCTGTCAGGAAGAGCCAACACAAATCGCTCCAGTGTCAGTGTGATGACCATGGTGGACGAACCTGGCTGGTCTGACAAATTGTGCACAAGGAGTCATCCTGTCCGAACTGAAAGGCAGGTGCAACACTCACACAGGTTTTGACAGCTTCACCTGAACCATTTTCCCTTGTGGAATAGACGTCACATTCTGTACCTTCTACCATTCCAGTTTCACTTGCACGTGCAGTTCCGAGAGCACCACGCAGCCAGCAAATTAACTTTTTGAGAAACTTCACTCTTCTCACAGAAGAACATCCACGGAAAGCTTCATTTCAGCTGAAAAGCTGTTCTTTCGAGGCTGCGTGCTGAACGTATTTACTTGAAGATTTGTGTGTTCCTTTCATACTTTCATAACTTGTCATCCTTTGCTTGCTGTGCCGAAATGAATGGCTTTTTCTATGTTTGAAGATCGTGCACCGAATCTCGAAAAGTGCAGCTCGGACGCGAAAAAGTATGCGGACGATTGTATTTTTCGAGTCACTTCTGCTGTTGAGCCTTGACTTGCAGAGCGGATGCATGACCCAGCGAAGTCGCCACACGCACACGCAACGTTGATTGAGCAACCAAACGTGCTCGAAGCAAGAAGAAAGCTCAATCAGACTGTCATTCTTTTTCACTGTGTCTGACATTTTCTTCTGAAATTCCTGTCCTGACTTGCTCAATTGTGTCTTGTTTTCTCAACATGTGAAGTTGAAATGGTTGGAACTGGCTTGATTAATGTCTTGACACAGAAGTCATAATCTTGACAGGGTAAAAATTGTCTTGGTGAGATTTGTCTTGACGTTCTTTAGTCAGGCCTGTCCCACTTGGGATCAAGATCAAAACCAAGACAAAGATGGGGATAATCTCATGTTCCACTGCTGTTGTGTGTTGCTCGCCTTGACTTTGATTGACATTTTGCGTTTGCATGAAAGATTTCTGAAGCACTGAACACTCACACAAAAACACTTAAAGTCTGTCCACAACCTCCATCTCATATCTTAATTGGAAAAACAGCCACGCGTGTAATAAAATTTGAACAAAGTGGCTCCAACCAGCGATGAGGTCAATAGACACAGCTGGGGCAGGTGACACAACTTCCGGTTTTACACTTTGGACAGCAGACTCTTGGGTTGACCTCGCCCTCCTCGGAGTATTTTGTTCCTCAAAGAAAGCGCTTGTGTTCCCCTCTTGTCGAACACTCGCACGTTGTGAGGGATTGTACGCAGCTGAGCGACGCACACGAAACAAACACCGAACGCGCAGGTTCTTCGCATAAATCAACCCCTAAGACGGCACTCCTCACAAATTTTTTGGGTCAGAATAAAATTTGGCTCATAAGACCCACCAACCAGCACTCACTCTTGCTGTTCACATTGCTCTCGTGATTCTCGAAGCTTGAGCTGCCGAGGCTGTGACAGTCCATAACGGAACCTGAGTCGAGTGTTGGGGAGATGTTGTGGGAGTTCTGAAGAGTCGAAGCGTCAACACGAGACTTGTGTCGACCTCCGAACATTCTTTGAAGAAAGTAAATGTACTTCTGAAGTTGAGGAGGATCCCGGTTTGCGTGCGGCGGTTCTCGCCCACGCCTGAGGAGCGGCCAGTCTCTCACCTCATTTCCCGTGCACACAGAACGAACGTTTGGCCTTGCATCTTTGTCCGCCTTTCCGATCTCAGGCAGACGCACGAGAGCTGGTCATTCTCGCCTGAACACCGTGAAATACGAGAACCTCTTTTCTTGCGGATGCTGTCAACACTTCATTTTGCCTTTTGTGCAAAGTTGTTCGCGGTTCGGGTCCGTGGTCGTCCACGGACTTCCGCTTCCAACTGGAACACACGGCCTGCAATGAAGCTGCACCGTCGCCATCTTGTGCTGCTTTGCACCGGTCACTGCGATCAAAGTTGAACTTGTTGTTGAACATCATCAGCTCAAAGGCAAACTTCAGAGCTTGGCAAGATAACCAAATGACAACACATGTCGAACGTTGATCCGCCTGTGGAAATGGCTCATATTTGAAGCTTGTCTCCTGCGGCTGCGTTGTGTTTGCACGTCATCACAGCTGCACGTTCTGCCACCTCGCGGCAAACTGAGCGAAACCCGCCACACAGCTAATTTGCATACAAATGATCTTGTACCTCGCGGTGGAAATTCTCAAGATGCTCAAGCTGATTTGGTTCAGACCATTCGTGGTCATGCCAAGAAAATGTGGCTTGTCCCATCAGTTGCAAACTGTTTGTTTTCACTGCAGGCTTTGGAGTTCCAAGGACGCTCTTGCAGGGGATCCACACTCTAGTCAAGGGGCCACCCAGACCCACACGGTGCCATCAGGGAGAAGTGTACCTCAGAAAGGCTTGTTTCCTTTGCACTCTCTTTCCGCATCCGAGAGGGATAATAGAACAGCACAATATTTTATCTCTCAGGATCTTAGAGAAGGTCTGAGAATCCGGGAGAGTTGAGGTGGACTGGCCGATTCTCGGGTCGAGAATCTTGGATTCAGAGAACGAACAGAGTTAGCGCCTATGTTGGACCTCAGTCGGTGCTGGAGCGTCAAAATGCCGTTGTGTCACGGTTCTCAGTCACAGGTCTTAGAGCCCAGACACCTGAGGTTTCAGAGACCTCAGGCGTATGGTGGGGTCTGGGTTATGCGGCAGGCCCAGTTCTGGGACACCTGAGGGCTCCGAGAACCTCTGAAGTTTTTGTTGAGTTCACCGTAACTTATTCCGCACCTCGCTGTCAACGAAACGAAATCGTCTGAGTTTCACAAGTTTTAATCATCAAAGCTGAACTTTCACAACTTTTGTCACCTCCTCAATTTGAACCAACATTTGCTCTTATCACCCAGCTGAGAATGTATCGTTTGGCAAAATACAAGCGCAAATAACGCGGAGAAATTTCCTCGTCTTTTTTGCGTTCTTGGGTGTGCAGTGGATCCAGGATCGGTCTGTGTGGCCCTGACCTCGGTAGAACCAGTACCATCGTCCTTCATGGTGGGCCCCGAAGCAGTCCCTGGACATTCCTGAGTTATGTGTGATCCAGGGTGATGTAACGTTGCAGCTGCAATGGGAGGGAGAGATGCTTCACTCCGAAAAGAACATTTGGCACCAACCAGCTCCTGATCGAGTTCCTGCAAAGTTCCATCAAACTTCGAAGTTCTTTCTGATCCTCAATGGACGACTGATTCAGCGAGAAGCCAACTTCCGCCAACAGCCTGCTGAATGAGTTTGACAGTGCAGGTCCCGCTTTACTCTCCCGTCTCGAGTCTCGGAGTTTCAGGGAGACGATGTGGTTGTGCGTGATGCTGCTGTGCGAAGCTCTTATCAAGAGTTCGGCGGTGGCATCACTCAAGCGATGGGAGTACGACGCGTCAAAAATGAAGTCATCGTTGAGATGGCACGTTTTGATGTAATATTTCAATCCAGCTCCACTTTCCAACATCTGCCGAACATAGTCTGGGTTCACATTGTGGCGAATCATTGTTGCGAGTCCAATGCTCTTGAAGCTGCAACTCGTGCTCACGCAGAACAAGTTCACCATGCTTTCAATAAATTTCTCGTCCCGTCTGTTTTCCTTGATCCACAGTTCGATGTCAGGCACCTTGACCCTTCTGCATCCCCCTTCAATCAGCAGTTGTAGAATCACGCGCCGCTTCTCAATCTCTATTGGCTTGTGCTGAAAGAACTGACATGCGAGACTGTAGTAGATAATGCCTTTGTCCAATGCAGTGTGACCTTCATAGTTGCAGGAATCCTTTCTCTTGCAGACCCTCAGGAGCAGAGGCAAGACGTCCTGGGCTCCGTAGCATGTGGCCAGAATGAGAGGCGTATGCTCCCAGACCGGGTCAATGGGAAGGTCAGCGTTCACTCCGGACCTGAGCAGCTCGAACACCGCCTTCACGTCATTCGACTTGATGCCTCGTTTCAAGGCCTTCTGGTCCGTCGAAGATCCGCTGCCCATTTCCTTCTGCAGAAGATGCAGACAGTGAGTCTCGACCCAAAAGAACCATGGAGTGCAACAATAGACCAGAGGGAAGCTTTAGTTTTGTGGTCACGCCTTGAACTGAAATCTCACTCACCTGCGTAAAGTACTCTGATTGCCAAAACAACGTTCGTCTGGAGAGTCTCGGGAGCAGTTGTACGGTTTGTGGCTTCCAGACAGCTACACACATTATCACTTTTCAGAGTCAGAATTGGGTCGTTGGTTACAGCTGGCCAACTTGCCAGGTTCTTTGTGCTGATCATACACAAACACCGGTGCACTGAGGCTTTCCTGTGTTTCTGAACAACTTAAACAAAAGGTCGAAACAACGGTGATCGCGAGAGGTTGCTTGTCTGATGGGCTTGGCACGCGTCAGCTTCTTACCAGGCCACGCGTTCTCAGCAAGTCTCAAAGCCTGAACCCCAGCATTCTTGAGGAAAGCTCCAACTTGCAAACCAAAAACCTCTCTTGCTCTTTTGCAACAAAGAATGATTGGAGAAAGTGCTTCCTTCAGCTCCTGCACTTGTGCCGACAAAAGAATACGCCAGATCACGCTACCTTTTCGGCTTTCGGGTGGAAATGCTGAGAAGTCTTCTCTGAGTGCGATGTGGAAGGAAAAGTTTCTTGAGAAGTGGCAACGCAACGCAACGCAAGCTGTGCACGCGGGTCTGGGGTATCTTGTTTGTGCAATAAAGACTTGCCTGCTCCCAACGTAAACAACCAAGGCCAACTGATACCTCGCTACTTGAGTAGCATCTGTCATGCTATCTCACAGGTACTGCATCTTGATATGCAATGATATTCGACGAGGAAAGAAAATGATATCGATGTTAACTGCAGCAGCAGGAACATGCCGCAGGTTCTGCACGTGCGCGTTCGTTTCCAAGAGGAACCTGCGCGGAAGTGGGTCGCGTGAGCGGCGCGTTGTTCGCGACCCTTATCGCTGAGGCACCTGCTCCACCGGGAGCCCAGGTCTCCCGTGTCGCTGAAAGCTTTCTAATTCATTGTTTTGAGTCTCATTCCCATTCAATTCTCGTCCCTTTATAAATGTAACTGAAATCGTGCGGTTTACTCAGGAAGAATGAAGTTACAAAGCTTTTTACGATGTGTTTGAGATTTTGTTTCCAGTCAAAAATGTGTGGACACGAAACAAGAACAGCTTGATTTGACAAGACCGACGGCAATTCAACCTGTAGCAAAACAAAGTCAAACAGCTTTTCAGAACAAACAGATCTTTTGTTGCAGAAGGCAAGGGACAACATGCGATGTCTCAATGTACCTGTGTTGCAGAAACAGTTGTGCACACAGCTGCATGCAGTTTGAACATTTGACGAACCAACTTTAATTTTACATCAATCAATATAGCAGACACGTTGCAAAGCAATCCGAGTCGAGTTCATTGCTATTTGATCGGATGAAATGTTGCACGTGCTGTGAACTGCTTCGCATTGACAGTGAAGGAGGGGCTCGGTTCATCTTGGTCTTGGCTTCAATCGAAGCTGCTCTTCTCCATCTGGCAGGTGAATCGCGTCGTGTGTGTTCAGCGTCACCGAGTCGAAGGTTCCGTGATCAGAACAATCGGGTTATCAAGTACATCCGCGTGAACGGGAAATTATTTCTTGCTAATGGAGACTGTGACATCAGGGAATAACACTTGACGCCAAGCTGGCGACAGCGGATGCCGAAAAATTCCCAGGGGCCTGTCATTGCTGGTTACTTGCCAGTCAAGCGACGGAGTGGCGAAAAGCTGCAGGGAAGATCAATTCGTGGTGAGTAGCCATCAGATCTTTTCCTCGTTAAACAGCTGTTCTTGCACGTTAAACAGCTGTTCTTGCACTTGGCGCTGGTCTGTGTGAGACGTGAGAAGTCTCTTACTTTTCCCCAGCACATAGAAACAGGTAACAGCTTTTTTGTCGGGCTCATCCTCAAAGCAGTAACTTCCACGGGAGAAGAAACATTGATGTAACCAAGGTAAGTATCTTTGAGATAGACCTTGCGCAGGTTAATTTGCATCTGAATCTCATGTTGGCGACGTCGATTTCGCGTTGATGAGGCCTCGGGATGCCACGTTTGCACAAACAACGGTTTGCGACACAAGAAAGAAAAGTGGGATCAAGCGACAAATCAGGGAGGGAATGAATCAAGACAGGCAATTCCACGAGGATCTTGGTGTCTGGGTCCGCTGCCCAATAAATGTTTCACTGACGCCCAACTCAATCTCTCACTTTGGAGCTGTGTGTCTCAGTCTCATTCTTGTGGTCATCGGCGTGCAGCTGATGTTGAGAGCAATGCACAGGACTGGAACCTGTGTTCAGTGTGTGCATGCGTATGTCACGCAGAGATGCAACGATTTCTGGCGTTCCTCCCCAGGACTTGTGTCTGTGAGTGTCGATACCCCGGCTCGTCACTCGCACCGTCGGTATTCCAAACAACGGAAGGGAGAAAGGGATTCGGGCATGATTGTGAAAACTCAGGTTCCTAATCTTGGAAAACTGGGTACAGAAAATGAAAGAATAACAATTGACCAAAACAGAACCAATTTTATCCAATCCATATTTGGCTCCTTCAGTTAATTATCGGTTTCACTGAGTGACGTGCGCCACTGAAATGTCGACGCGAGCCAGAATATCAAATGAGCTGGACGAGGACATACTCGAAACACAGCGTCCATGACAACGACTTCTCTGGGGAGATGCACCGGAAAATCACAAGCGGTCAATGTCTCCACCGCCGGGTTGCAGTTTCCTTTGCTGTCAGACGGTTGTCTGACGCAAAGCGGAATAGAATTGCAGGTGAGGCCGTCAGAAGGGAAACGGCCTGGCAAATTATCCAGAATGTAAGCATCCAGGCATTCATTCACGTTCTCGCATCGTCAGACATTGATATTTTGCTGCGCTGCTTGCAGTCTATCCTGGAATGAAACGAAAGTTGGGTTCTGAGTTCAGAGACAACCACAGTGCAACCTGTGGTTTGAAAATAACTCAACACAAGGGTGCAATTCCACGACACAATTTTGTGGAACTGAGAACCTTGTTCAGAAACCGAAGTTCACTCATTCAGCGGTGTGTGTACCGTCTGAAAATGAGCAGGCCCTTTGATACTATCCAAACCTGACAATAATGGGGTCTGGATGAAAGTCGTTGTCTGTGTTTGCAGACATCTTTGTGTGGAATCTCTCCTCGTCTAAAAGAGAATTTTGACGACTTGTTTGTCCTTTTGAAAGGCATTCCACAATCGATCCAGTTTCGACAAGTCCTGCAATGTTTTCTTTCCAAAGATTGGAATTACGCTTGGCATTGTCACTTTCTGTGTGATGTACGTACGAGTATATACGAGCACAGAGAAGAATAATGCACTGGTTTGGTTGTGGTTGCAAAGCAAGCCTTTCTTTGCTCGCACAATGCTCATGCATTCAGAACAACGTCTGCAAAAAACCCCTGCACGTTTGTGTCCTTGCCAAACACAAGCTGCAGTGCAAAACTGTGGTGCATGGTTCTTGTGCGAGTTTGCTCTCGCGCGCCTTGATACAATCCAGAAAATGGTCCAAAGAAATACCGAATCTATCCACCAAGGGAAACCTTCAACACAAATCAATGATGAGAGGTAGTTAGTTGCAAGGCGCTGTGTACTGGATTATTTTCCATGCCTATTACCTGCGCACTGCATCCATTATTCCCGGGCGAGTGGCGTTCTCCACTCGAGGTATAGATTTGTCGCTGAAGCGGCGCCGTCGGGTGAGATAGGCTTTCCTGCGGGGACCGATCACTGCTGCCCTGCCAGTGTCACTCGGGTCAAACAAATTACTTCGAGATCAAACGATTTCAGAGTCATGACAGATGAAGCTGTGCGCATTCGATGACATGTGTGGCAGTGAAGTGATGTTGGATGTTCCTGCTTGTTTCATGCAGCTGCTGATGCCTGCGGTGATGTTTTGGTTCTGAAATGCAGCTTGACTGAAAACGAACGGCGAGAAGCAGGGACAAAAGACTTCAAGTTCTGTATTCAGTCGAACGCTTCCGGACAGAAGCTTGACAGGCAGCGGAAAGAGAACTGTACAATGCAGAAACACATGTGAACGCAGACCACATTTTCGGCAGCTGCAAAGCCAGACAGATCCGATTATGCAAATTTGATTTGATACGCTATTCTTGAACTTGAGCTTTCCATATTGAGAGTTGTTTGGTTCATTTTATCCAAGAACGCTTCTTGTGGTGGCACTGCGATTGGGTTCACACCAGGTGAAGTGCGAGGATCAACACAGAAGAAATTGCGAATCTCACGTTTCACCGGAGTCAAGCGTCCGTCTGTGGCGAAACTTACGAGAAATTGGACGATGGAGCCAGACGGCTTGAACCAAGATTCTAGTTGAAAATATATCTTTGTTCACCTGCGTATGAGCACGAACAAGAATGCCCGTTTGCAAAATCAACGAATCGTTCGATTCGTCTCCAATTTTTTTTGGACCAAGCCTTCACTGTCAACAAATCACATGCATATAAAGTTTGTTTTGCAGCCTTGCACGAACGTTGCGTGTATACATATTTTGTCGTTGCATTGTCGACGGCAGTCTTGTACAAATCCATACAGTACATCTATCTGATATTCTCGTTGCAGAGCAGCTACCGCCGCATCGCAGGTCCCGGACTGCACATGGTTCATCTCGTGAAGAGTGCTATTAGCATAATTGAATTGGGATAAGCAGGCCGAGAATAAATAGGCGGCGATAGATGTATAGATCATGTTGTAATCAATCGGGAATTTTGCCACTGTGACGACTGCTGTGCAGACGATGTTCCCTGTGCGTGGAAAAAAACAAAAACGCCCAGGGAACTGCCATTGATTACTTGCCAATGCAGCTGAGAGACTGAAGAAAGGGAAGTGCTACAGGGACGAGAAGTTGTGTATTTTTTCCACAACACGTAGCCAAAATATTATGAAGCTGCACACAAAGTATTACACACGAAGTCCACGCTGAAAGCATGCACGCCAACTGATGCACAGCTCTTGCCAGACAAGGACACCATGGAAAACCACAGGTAACTCTCGCGCTCGCTTTATGGATTTTCCCTTGAGTTGCATCAACATGAACAAAATGCTGAGTTGCCAAAGAGCTTTGATTTTCTGTCACATGTTGAAGCGCGACTTCTCGCTTCACAATGCCATGCATGCAAAACATCTGGTTTGCCGTCTGTTGTAAACCGACGATGAAACTCGCAAACGTGTCTCGATGTTTTTCAGACTTCGAAATGTGTGATGGCGAGTTCGGGGCTGAAAGTTCTGAGCGTCGAGAACCTGCGACTGCGGTTCTACTTCAACAAGATGCAGCCCGCCGCCGCCGCCGCCCCCGCCGCGCCCGTGGACAGAACCAGACTCAAGGAGGCCATCAAAAGTAACCACACCGGCAAAGTTCTCGAACTGCTGCACTCCGGGCTTGATGCTGATCTTCCGGTGGACTCGACATGGGATCACACACCGCTTATTCTCGCCACTTGCTTTGGTGCTCACAGAGTGATACCACTTCTTCTCAGAGTGTGCCAGAAGAAAGACGCAACCAACTATGAAGGCCACACCGCTCTGGATAAAGGAATTATTTACTATGGCTTGGCCTGTCAACACTTTCAGCACAAGCCTTTTGAAATCGACAAAAGATACGACATACTGAGGGCTCTGGTTCGAGCAGGTTGTCAGAAGGTCAAAGTTCCCGAGATTGAGCTCTGGATAAAGGAGAACAAAAGAGATTCGAGGTTCGTCAGAGGTCTCGTGGAGGTGTTTTGCCTCAGTCCCAGCTACGACCTCAAGTGCGTCGGTCTGGCAACTCTCTTGAGGCTGAACATCGATCTGAATTACATCCAGCAGATCTTGACCAGCGGTGCTGGCTTCAAGTACCTCAAGATGATCATGAGCCCCTTGAAGCAGTACATATTCGAATTCCCTGAAGCAATAAGTGATATGCTGGCTGAGGTTCTCATCAAAGCCACCAACAACCAGTTCATCCATCGCCAAGTCATCAACATCAAAACCAAAGAAGCAAGAAAGGGCAAAGGCAGCTTTTTACTCAAGGAGCGTCTGCTGGACCTGCTGTCTCAGGTGGACACCCCGGTTGCGCTGAGTCTCCCTGGCTCCCCGCAGAACGTCACGCACATCTCGGAGGCGCTGCTTCGCCTCTCGCAGCCAAAGGATCTCAAACATCTGTGCAGGGGAAAAATCAGGGATTCTCTCAGACCAAACGTCCTCTTTGGCGCTAAGTATTTGCCACTACCTCCGAAACTGAAGGATTTCATCACATTGGATTCACCAGCATTGTAAGAAGTTTGTGAAAAGTGTGAATAAGTGCGGCTAGCTCTGAGTAAAATTAGCCATGTGCTGACGATACGTTGCAGGTGCATGTCTGCATGTGGCAAACTGCAGCGGTTCTCTGTGAAAACAGACCAACTGCACGTAATCGCAATGGTTTACGAGTACTTGTAATTCAATGTATGGCAAACGTTTCTTCATTGCGTTGCAACCCAGACCTGCACCTTGTACTGCTGCAATTAACCTGCAACCGTCAGAACCTTCAAAGCGGGTCGAGTCGTCTCGACTGGGAACCAAATCCAAAACATGACAGGTGTACGTTGCCTTGTTCGTGTTTGAAGAAAAGTTGACCACAACAAACAACTAATTCCTCTCCAAGTCGCCAGTCGGTTGAAAAGAAGTTGTTCTTTGTCAGTGGGTGCACATGGAGGGGATCGTCGCAGTGAACTCGCCTCTCCCAACAAGGCAGAGTGGCACAGACACCTCGGAGCGAATGTGGTGCCGACACGTACACGAAAAAAAACTTCTTTTCAATTTGCATTCATTTTGCAATTGTACCAGTCGTATTCATATACGCGCGCAGCTGGTGTCTGTCTGTCCATGTAACGCAACCGTTTTCAACTGCTTCTGATGAGCAACAACCAAACACAGAGCTGAAGAGTGCCGTGACCCCACCACCGCAGTCCTCTGTTCCTTGTGTGTTTCTGCAGCATGATCACCTTGTCCTTGTGTCTTCGTACTGCGTTGGGTGGATTGAAAGAATGCAAATTTTAAAGCCTGTCAGAACCAATTTTGCGTTGTTGCTTTTGTATTTACACGTTAACTTGACCTTTTACAACAGGCAAAGTTGAAAAAAGAACACGGATAACGTGTGAGATGCAAAATCGTTGTTCATTCGTTGAAACTTGCACCACAAGAAAATTATCAAAACTCTTCATTTACAAATTGTTGATGTTGAAATAAAGATTTACACTAGCGTAGAAAAAATGCGCTGTTCTTGTCTTTCAATCAACGGGGGAGTCAGTGCAAAGCTGTTTGTCGTTCGAGCAGTTCAGGAGTCAACGACCACGGACCTGTCTCCCACACGAAGCAAATCTCGTACAACTCCTACATGAAAACAAAAACTTGAAGATAGGTGTCTGGAGATATGTTTTTGAACAATTTTCGATGAGGTCCCAAGTTCTTTTTTTAGATCCACGATTCCAGGACCCGGATTCGTACAATGTGTAAGAACACAAGCTTCGATATTTATGCGGGAAAAGTGGATCGACTGAGCGGCAAAGACTGAAATCTGGCACCCAAAATTTCAACAGGAGGCGCGGTGGCTGCAGGTCCCACTGAGGTGGCATGAATCCCGTACTTGACACATGGTTTCCAGGCCAAAAGAGGGAATGTCAGCCGCGACTCTCAATTTGTCGAGTGATTGACCCATCTGGTCCGAAACAAATTGGCTGGTCTACTTTTCCACAGAACAATCTTCGTTTGATTTCCAGATTCCTGACCGCTTGAGGACATTTCGGGTGCAAGTTCACCAAAAGCTCTCAGGGTTTACGTTCAGTGTTCCAGTGCAGATTCTCAATGAATCCGTTGTCCGCTGCAAGCTTTGTGCCTCCAGCTTCTGACAAGAATCGCCAGTACTCTCCGATGCAGTCCACATTTATTCTGTTGTCTAACTTTTTTTTCAAATGTGGAGGTTTGGAAATGAGAAAAGCTGATGTCTTTTCCAGCGTTATATGCACGTATTTCCAAGCCATTCTTTTTTCGTTTCGACCCTGCAGCCTCTTGCGTTCCCTATGCAGGTGTCGATATTTTTCCAGATCGCAGAAGACAATGCTTTGCTTCTTCCCAAAAGTCAGATTCACCAACAAACACGTATCCTGCAGAAAAAAATATCTCAGGTCTGCTTTTGGTTTGTGACCGCTTGTTTTGGAGCAATGGCTCAAATGTGTTGATGTCTGGTGAAGGTTTGCTCTGTTGCTGTGCAAGCATCGTCTGCGGGCTAAACAGCGAGAAACCTGCAATTGAATTCTCCAAAGATGCGAGAGATTGTCCCCGACAGTTGTCTGTCCATGCTGCAGCACTTGAGGCAGAACTGCGGAGGAAAACGATGGCCTGTTGATTGCTGAATTGTGTTACTGCCATCATTGGAGTCCACACATGTGTGAATTTGCGCAAATTTGGCGAAGGAGCGATGTTGGCTTGTTTCACAACCGACGATGCCTCTCAATTGTGTTCGCCAATATAATGTAAAAACTGGACTAAATCTAGACAGCCAGTGAGGCGTACAAGGTTTTTTGTCTTTATCCACAACTTGTGCTCATCCACGAGACAGAAACACAACCAGAACTTTGTATCCAGCGTTTGTTCTCAAACAAAACCATAGAGAAAGTCACTAACAACCAAAACAGAGTACTTCTGGTCTTAGAATGAATTTGCATTGTCTACAAATGTTTGTCATCACACACACGAAGAAAAGTCCTCAGTGTTGTCATATTCAGATTGAGTGTACTCAGATTCAGCGTACATTCCGTACGGAGGAGGCTCAGTCTCCGCCAGGAGCCTCAAGGCGATCTTCGGGGTCATCATGCCCGCGGTACCCGACTCTACATCCAGCCTCTTGACGTTGTTATCCGGACCCTTCAAGTCGCGGAGGTCGGGGTCGGATATGTGGCGCTTAATTATGTATTGCACCGGACGTTCATTAGGATCGTCGACCGGCTCCCGAAGTCGCACTTTTGAATCGGAGTGGTTGAAGCTGTTGTAGTAAGGGTCACTGTTCATCAGCTTGGACTTGCTGTTGCTCTCGGACATGCTGAAGGGGTCAGCGCCCGCGTCCGCAGCAGCGCCCCCTGCCGGCTGCGCCTGGCGCAGTTTGCGCTGCTCAGCGTTCACCACGATCAACCGGTACATCAACAGAGCGATCACGAGCGTGTTCTTGCACGTGAAGAACATGTTGGTGTAGCTGACGACGCCGTAGTGGATGATGAGGAGCATGCGCAGAACGAGGAAAGGCGCGTCTTGCATGAGGATGGACACGATGATCCCGTACACGTCGGGACGGCAGCAGCCCCCGTTGCTGCCGCTCGACGGTTTGTCGACGCACTGTGACTGGTCGCGCCGCGCCTTGGTGGCCGTCAGCACCATGGTGAACTGCAGCAGCGACCATGACCAGATAGACAGGATACTCATCACCAGGATCCGGTTGTACTTCACCTGGAAGCGAGACAGTGTAGATTTCCTGTATGATACATGCAGTGGAAACGAACACGACTGCATTCTGCGAATTGACTCTGGAAATACGGTGTGTGGCCCAAGTGAAAGCGGCGTTCTTTTGTGGACTGAGGAACAGCGCAATTCTAGTTGATGAGATTGACGTCCTCATCAGAAACGAAGTGTCCTGACACCTGACATGGGTGAAAACTGAAGGTTTGTGTGCTGATGAAGGCGGCAGAACCAAGACTCCCAAGGCTTTGTTGTGGACTCTTCCACCCAGGGTCTGAACCACGTTCCCATCGCATGAACAAACAGCTTCAAACTCTGCTCACCACGTCTTCCTTGAAAGCGTCGAAGAACTCGACGATGTCCGCGGCTGTGCCGATGTAGACGAGCAGGAGTTGGGAGAGCTGGTCGTGCGTCAACTTGCCCTTGGGGAGAATCCACCTGCCGATGATGAGGAACAGCAGCAGAGCCTGCTCCAGGGTCCGCAGCCACTGGTCCGAAGACAACTTGATGGGAATCTTGATTTCTATCTGAAGAGACAATTATTGCGCAGAATGCGAGAAATACGTGAATTTGGTGTGTTCTTCCCCCAGTTAAAAACTGTTATGGTGTTTTAAACAGTGTCTGTGATCCTTCGTGGATGAGGTTTGCGCTGTTAGTTGTGCAAGACTGACACCACCAGCACCGTTTGTTCTTGTACAAACTTGTGCGCACAGTTCTTTGTCAGCTGAAGTGGTCGTGAACATTGTTCTTTTTAGGTGATTTGAGGTGGGTTGCACGATTTGGGCTGATGAGCCAAATCGGTGTGAGCCAAATCGAAGCACCTAAAAAGAACAATGTTCACGACCACTTCAGCTGACAAAGAACTGTGCGCACAAGTTTGTACAAGAACAAACGGTGCTGGTGGT
>JAAUXT010144313.1_pt1 | contig 16244 bp, 7 predicted proteins | sample 7278171 | NCBI WGS metagenome assembly JAAUXT01 (sample SAMN14350112, study PRJNA611818) | marine sediment metagenome | isolation source: surface marine sediment (1.8m) | place: French Polynesia: Moorea | collected 2018-08 | reverse complement strand
TTTGAAAATCTACATCCGAGAATTCTCGGACTCTCGACCCGAGAATCCGAGAGCCCCAAGCTTTCTCGGATTCTCGGATGTTCTCTCGGATGAAACTGCTATTTGTTTTACTCTCGGATGTCGAGAATTGTCAAATTCTCGGATTCTCGGGGTAATTTCTCAGCACTTACAGAGTGGCCATGAGAGGGGAAAAGATGACCGAGAAGTCTTCCGTGTCACAGATTTGGATCGGACACAAACTCGTTCCTTTGGGACACCCCAGCAGTCTCGACGGCAACATTGTGGAAACTCACTCTGGTTGTGACTGGTGTGATTCTTGGACTTGGCCATGTCTGTCGATGCTGATCTGAAAAAGAATTCGTTTGTGTTGTAGCAGGAGTGAGGGACGCAAACGTTGTGTGTGCTGCACACCAACGATTCCGCGATGAGCGATAATGCAAGGTATCCACCGCACAGGATGAGATGCGCGATGCCGCATCAAAAACGCCACAGCGGACAAAAATAGTTTCATTTTCGAAAAATACACATACGTGACAGTAGGTGGGGAAGAAGGTTTCATGCGATGTTACTTTTACGTTCGGATATTAAAGCGATGAAAACTTTTCACAAACTTACCTTTTGATGGAAAAGCGGAAAAGGAATTCGTGTACATAAGAGGGCGCCACAACCAGAAGGAATAGAGAAGACATTGTGGAAAGTGAGAACAATTGGCGACATCTTGGGGTCTCTTTTTTTCCCAATGACAAGAATACTCCCGCCAAAACCCTGCAGAATTGAGAACCAACAACTTCTTCAGATCTATTCTTTTCTCCTCCAGAATACGGATAACTTTTTGACAGGCGGCGGCGGGGGTCCAGGGCACCCTGCCCCAAGATCCACACAAACGCAGATGAGCAATTCTGACGCTATTTCTTTTGCCCTGCTGCTGATTGCAAGTGAGAGTCTGTCTGCCTCCGGGAAGCGAGTTCCGGAAATGACCCAACTCGACACTTCCGGCTGGCAGCGCTCGATAAGAAGCAGACCGCCGACTGCTGTGAGTTTTTCAAACGGCAGGGGTGGATCCAGGGACAGACAACGGGTCTGTGGCCCTCCGGCTTGGGCTGTGTGAGGACAGGGTCAGACCGGCTGCAACGAGCGTTCTGTACCAGTCCACGTCTGTCCTCTGGTGGCTCCAGGGCCCCGGAGCCTGGACATCCCTCAAACACGCGCACAACCAATGGAAATGCAAGCATGAAACAACCTTTTGAAGCTGAGGTTGTTGCTGGGTGAAATCAAGGTTGGGTCCCCCTGAACTGACCCTGGATCCGCTGGAGTTGAAAGTGACGGCATGCAGAGCAGTGCAGGGATATCCGGTGTGAAGTCGGCTCAAATGTCCTTCTTTCCTCGTTCCTGATTTGTTGAAAGCTGTGCGTTGGGGGTTTGTTTTGCTTTGCCTTCTGGATCTCTTTGTCCTGAATTTCGCTGTTAGCTTGGATTTTGACGACTGAAGGCATCATGTCTTCGCTCGCAGACTTGGGATTTCTTGAGACTGAGACCAAGCCACCAGGTAAGAGCTTGTGTTCCTTGAGACTGAGACCAGTGCTACGCGACTGCGTGTTATGGGGATGGCTCCAGGGATGGAATTCCAAGACCCGACCCGGGACCCCCTGCGTAAGGGGCAAGTAAGCTTCCGGAGGTAGGATCGTCAGGGGTGGAATGCCAGGACCCCAGGACTGGGCACCCAAGGATGGTGCCTCTGGGGCTTGGACCTCTGGGGCCAAGACCTCTGGGAACAGGACCTCTGGGGCCAGGACCTCTGGGTACAGGACCTCTGGGGCCAGGACCTCTGGGGACAGGACTTCTGGGTACAGGACCTCTGGGGCCAGGATTTCTGGGGCCAGGACCTCTGGGGACAGGACCTCTGGGGGCAGGACCTCTGTTGCTGGAACCTCAGCTGGGACCTGACGGATAAACAGGACTTCTGAGACTGGGTGGGGTCTCAGAGATGGGCAGGAACATCCACGGCTGGGACCTCTGGGGCTCGAACTTCCATGAATGGGACTTCGAGGAAGCCCTGCAGTCTGAATCCGAACCCTGCTCTGACATCCCCTCGCTCTGGCTGCAGCGCGGCGGGGGCGGTGGCGGTGCGGGGGCGGCGGGCGGCGGCTGCGGGCGGCGCTGCTGTGGGTCGGGGCGGGCCTCGTGCTGCTCCTCTCCCTCTGCGCGCTCGGCGTCGCCGTGCACTGCCGGCGGACGGCGGGGGCGGCGTCCCGGGGGACCGCGCGCTCTGCCGCCGAGGAAGACTCAGGCGACGGCGCCGCTCCCAAAGGTGGGCCTCGCACATAGGACTCGGGTTGAAGCTCCAAAGAAAGAAAGGTGTTATTTGTGACTTGGTTGTTGTGTGGGGAACTTGACAGAAATTGAGTCGATGTTGGAGTTTTTCTGCAGCGGTAAAAGTCCGTGCCGTGCAAGTCGAATACCCGTGCACAACTTGCGTGGGATTCTTCAATTTTGTTGACCATGCAGATGGGTAAAGGGGCGAGGAATCAGGCAGGGTATCTCTCTGTCCTGGACCAGCTGGGGAATTTACCCTGGTGTGCCCCTTGAGTGTTTTTCCCTTTTGTTTCGCAGGCCCCCAGCCCTGGCTGCCCCCTGAGGACGCCGTCTCGGGCGGGTGCGACGCCCCCGGGGAGCAGCAGGGCGGCGCCCCCGGGGAGCAGCAGGGCGGCGCCCCCGGGCAGCAGCAGGGCGGCGCCCCCGGGGAGCAGGGCGGCGCCCCCGGGCAGCAGCAGGGCGGCGCCCCCGGGCAGCAGCAGGGCGGCGCCCCCGGGCAGCAGCAGGGCGGCGCCCCCGGGCAGCAGCAGGGCGGCGCCCCCGGGCCGAGGCGCTGCGAGCACGGGGCGACGTGCCTCCGGGTCGGGCCCCGCCGTGACCACCACCTCTGCCTCTGCGGGCCGCGACACTACGGACGCTACTGCCAACACGGTACACGGGCAAGGGGTGCGCAGCTGTACCCGCTGCACCGGAAGTGGGTGGGACGGGCGCTGCTTCACCTGTTGCTTTTGTCATTGGATCCATAAGAGCTTGTTCAATTGCCAAATCCTGCCTTTCAGACCCATTGGCTGACAACCTATTGTCAGTCACCCCAGGGTCACGTGACCTGCAGTGTGCATCACCAGAGGGAGACAGTGCTTGCTCTGAACTTGCATCACTCTTCAGATCAGCTGAACCCACGAGTGTGGAACGATTATTCCCTCAGAAGAACTCCAGGGGCGGCAGCCCTGAGGAGAGTAGTTTTGAGGGGTATTCAGTCCACACAAGTGTGCTCACCATCACAACTTCACAGATCAGTGGTCAACACACTGACAGCAGATTCAATGTGCAATGGATTTGACTATAAAATGGGGTTTGACTTCTCAGTTGGCTGGATATCTGCTCAGAACAAACGCGAGTAGCAGCACAAATGAGATGACCAAGAGGTCACATGTCGCTCAAGCCATAGATGAAGAAATCCGTAGCAGAGCCATAAAGCCGTAAAACAAAATGGCAGCCCAATATCCATATAATCAGATATCTGTAGTACACTAGAGCTGTAGAGCCGCAAAACAAAATGGCAGCCCCCAGACCTGTTGTTTTTTAATGGCAGCCCCCACATAAGAAAACCAAAATGGCTACTCTCAAGAGCCCAAATGAGATGTTGCCTCCTCAGCTGCCAGCACACAAATGATACTTATGCTGTATCCCAGGCACAAAGGCCCTGAACCTGGTATAAAAACTCATTGGGGGGGGTCCCATCGGCTGAAATTTTTTGAAATTTTTTGAGGTCAGATCTGGACCTCCCAGCAAATTTCCCAATGGGGGGGGGGTCACTTAGCATCACACATCACAGACAGACACATACTGACAATACTAGTCGCGCTTTTTTGCGACTAAAAAAGGACAATGACCACCATCTGTGGGCTGCAGACAAAAATAAGGAATGAGAGCATCAAGGATGATGTGGCAGAGGCCTTCTTTTGGCAGTTCATGAGAACACTCAACTTCATCAATATCTAGTGCTTCTGGTTTTTGGGTCTCCAGATCTATGCAAACTGTGTGCAACTGAGTGGCTCAAGTGTATTTTCTATTCCTTTTCAAGATTTTCTTGGGGAAATTTTTCTTCAAAAAAAAGTATTATTGCTCTTTTCTGAAAAGAGTGAAAAAGTACAAAGGAGGATTCACAGTAGCAGTCAAAGGTGTCAACAGCCCTGTGGCCCAGAATATCAACTCAAGAGGGTAGTGAGAGAGAAAGCTCAGAACCAAAAACAACAAATCGAGTGGTACCCAAGAGATCACAACAAAGACGCAAGGTACAACCAGTTGAACAGCCATACCTTTTGTCAATCTGACACTCTGCGTCAGCTGCTTATCAGACTTCAGTAGTTCCTTCGCAATCATAACATGAGTGGCAATAGTGACTGATTGCACTGTTACATGATATGACAAACAAGTCAGATTTAAAAAGGTCAACACCAAAGAGTCAGAGCCTGGATCTACAAACATCAGGCAGAAGTTGTCTGCAACTTTGATGAAAAGAAGCTGGAATGAAACAGTGAAGAGAATGGCAAATGATGCCGTTGTCAAGACAACCAGCATGAGACACTTTTTCACAAATACAGCACATTTAAATTTGGAGTCAAATGGAAAAGCAACAACACTTCTTCGAGAGATCCCCTGCAGCATCAGAAGTGAAGGGGCAGACAGGCTGCAATAAATGAGCAACAGGGAACAGGTAAAACAAACCATCTTGTTTGTTGGATTGATTTGGTTGAGGAATGCAAAAGAGCTGCTCACCATATTGAAAACCCAGATACCACAGAAAAACAATCCACAAAGAGCATCATGCAAGTTGATAACAGAGGCAATCAAAATTCCTAAAACCTTGCTTTGTGATACCTGATGCCACAAGAACACAAGCAGGTTCGTACCCAAAGTATACAGTGCCACAGAACCATATAATATGTTGAGGGGCGTATCTCTTTTCAAAATAGTGTGACATGTTCTGTACCAGGGTTGCACAGCTTGACAGACAGTCACCTGGTTCACCAGGCAACACAATTCATACAAATCTGTCTCCATTTCTCTCAATTGTAAATCTTGAAAAATGTCAAAAGTTACAGCTGTGTCACTTACATCCAACATTGACAATGTGATTGACTTGATGGTCTCAGAAATAAAATCGCTTTCCAAAGAAGTCAGATGGTTGCTGGACATGTTGATCAAGGTTAGTTTTGGTAAATTCTGGAATGCATTTTCAGCCACAGTTGAGATACAATTTAAGTCAACCTTGATTACACTGAGTTTGTCAAGACAGCAAATGCAATGGGAATTCAACATTGCAATTGAATTTTGGTTGTTGTCTATGAGTTGGATATCTTTGTGTTGCTGGTATTTTCCACATATGAATGAAAGTTGGCTTCCCGAAAGAGTAAAGAATTTGGCATTTTGGAGTGCGTAAAGAATATGATCTAAAGACAGCACAATCATAGACTTGAGTGTTATAAGAGAGTAAGGTAGCTTTTGGATCCCAAATCCAGTGCCATTTCTACACTGAACAGCAAACCCCAAACAGTTGCACTGTTTTGGACAAGTTACTGATGCCAAAATGCAGAAAGACTCATCTTCCTTCAGCTTGCAATCAGAAATACCATCACAAATGTTTCCCAAATGAATGCAAACTCTGGAATCAGCACACCTGAACATCAGACTGCAAGTTCTCTCTGCTTTACAGGAAACTGGTTCATCTGACCCATATGGGCAATCCCATTTTCCATCACAGGTGTATGCCCAAGGTATGCAATAAAACATTTGACATTTGAACATCATATTGCATTCATAGTTTTCACAACTTTCCATATGCTCCCCTGAGGCACATGGTGACAGTTGATTCTTCTCATTCAGTTTGTACTTGCAGATGTCAGAAATGTCAAAATATTGTTGCGTGTCACTGTGAAAGCAGTTCAAAAACTGGCCTGTGTTGGTTGTCCCCATTTGAACACCATTGTCCAAGGAAATGAGTTGATTAAAGTGAGGTGTATTTTCCATTGATTTGTCCAAAAAAACCAGACATGTGGAATTAGCATTGGAATACATGAAGTTATTGTGCTCAGTGCATATCATACTTTGACTTGTATTTTCCTTTGCTTTGCCTTTTCTGCAGTGCAGTTCATCCACAAGATGCCTGCCAGGGCAGTGAGTCCTTTCATCACAAATATACACAAGGGACACATGTGATCCATCCATGCATTTGAACATATTTGCCATCACACTCTCATCTAGTTGTATCAAATCACTGCCACACATGTGATAACCTTCAACCTGTGAAGAACTGCTTTCGTAACAATATTTATTGAAATACTTTCTGTAGCTGAATGAAGAGTGTGTGCCAGGGGACAGCAGTGGTGGAAATGGTGTTGATACTGCATCAAATATAAACTGTAATGTCTTCATCACAATGGTTGTTATTCTTCCAAAGCTACACATCCTGGGTGAATATGATGAAACAGAAGACTTTCCTTCCAGCCACAAGAATAGAAAGCACTGATTGTCGTGCATCACTGCAGTTGGCCAGCACACCAGTAAATCTTGAGCCTTGAGTTCCTTCTCATCAGGAAAGAAGCCACTCTTTTCACACACAATATCAGGCACAATAAGACCAGTGCAGTTGATAGATACCCATTCTGGGGTTGCCAAATTTGACAGCAAAAGCATTGAACATCTGGAATCTGAATGTTTTGATGGAGACCAACTTCCTCTGTGTTTTGCCATTTTGATTGAAGTTGGTGTGAACGATGTGTTGGTTTTGCTTCCTCTGAAATATGTAGCACAAGACACTTGGTTCACAAGTGTGGACATTTGCCATTGGGTAAAAGCCACTGGTTCTCCACTCTCCCAGTATATTCTCTGTCAGGAAAAAGAGATAACAAATTTTAGTTCATCACACAACAGACACCAATGGCAATCCTTTCTGTTCCCTTGCTCGGCAAATCTCATTACTGATTGGAGCAAAGGAGGAAAATCTGGCAAACCTGATTGTGCTCAGCTCTGTAGATTCCAATGAAAAGACCTTCAATGAACAGCAGATTTTTTGATAATTTTATAAGAGCTGTCAACTCAACTTGCTCTGTTATGCTTCTCAGTATTGGCAAAGTTGCATTGATGCCTCTGCAAATCTCTTGTGCTTTTTTCCAGGAAACTAGTGGTCTGTGACAATGATCAGTAATTTGATTCTCCACAAATATGAAAGACTTCCCAATAACCTGAGACTTAGCAGGTTCAAATTGGAATGAGAGAGCAGTAAGATTTCCTGGTGCCTTGCTGCTGTTAACTTCAGGACTGATGTTTCTGAGGAAATTGTGGATGAGGTAGACTCTGAGATTCTCATCTTTGCTTTGTGTTTTGTTTTGGTGAGAAATGTACTGGGGCACATCTCCCTGCAGGGATAGGAAGAGTTTCACTCTTGTATTTGATGTCACATATTTGGGTGTTACACCAATGAATGTCCTTTGATCAAATTTGTTGCAGAGGACTTTGACGAACAGCCCACAGTTGCCTCTCTCATTCCACTCTCGCCACACTTTGAGCTTCAGCAACACATTGAATTGTATGTCCCTCTTTGGCTTGGTTTCAAGCAGCAGCAAAACATTATTGGAGACAAAATCATATTCTGTTTCATTTTCAGGGTGCCAAACTCTCACAATGTGTAAGAAAGGGAGTCTTAGTTCTTGTATTGGCTTCGTACTTCTGTTAAACAGTTCTGAGAAGAAACTCTTGTTGGAAACATTGTAGTAAAATTGTAAAGAAACCCAAGAATTGAAGTGAGGCAGAAAGTACAGCTCCACCACCAGATCTTTTGGATTAAATGGAGATTGCACACACATAATCCCTTCACTTTTGTCAAAGGTGTCAGACACACCACAGTTGTCACTTCTCCAAAAGTGGTATTTGCCCTTTGTGCACTTTGGAATAATTCTGAGTCCTCTACTTTCAGACACTGGCAAAGATATCGATGCCATCTTAAAGTACACATTTGGGTTGTGATGCACCCTCAACTCAGAAACATTTGACAAATAACAGCCTGCCATGAACAAGCCAACTCCCGCCCCGACCTCAGAAAAAAACACTTTTGGTCTGATCTTCAAGTGACATCTGACAATTCCCATTCGTGATGAATAAACAGAACTGACCTGAATCACCACACACTTGGAGTTTGAATGAACTGCCAGTACGAGCTCTCCATCGGAAGAAACATTGCCCTCCAGTCCAGCCTTGCGCCATTCAAAAGATCGATTCTCTTCAAAGGTTCTTTCGTAAACCGTCTTTTCTGCACTGTTTCTGCCAATCCTGTACGAGCAGACATCAAGAGTCACAGGATAGCAGGGCTGGGTGGACAAGCCCAGCTTAACAACAACATAACTGTACGGTCCAGACCCCAAAAAGAGATTGTGGAAATAATGATAAAACACCAGTCTCAGAACCTCTCCAGAAGAATACAGCTTTTTGTTCCCCACGTACTTCATATAGTCACTGCAGATAGTCTGCATCACAACAAAGTCCTGAAACAAACTGTTGAACTCGTAGCTGCTGAACCCCCCGTGCTGACACGCGGCGGAGTGCACATTTTCCCTGTAGAGCATGTTCAGAATGAGAACCTCAATGTACTGGCCATCCTTGTGGTGATAAAAAATATCCCAGATGTGTACCCTTGGATTTGGGAACCTTGCTTCAAAAACGGTGATGTTCTTTTCTCCAGGTTGAAGAGTTATGTTTCTTGTTTTCTCCTTTGGTGCTTTGCTAACCTGGAACCCTATTTCCAGGTGGTTTTGGTGGGTCTTGTTGAAATGGGTATGGCTGGGCACGTACAGCAAAATGTATTGAAATCCTGCTACGCCCATTGTTCCTGTTTCTGACACTATGTGTGTCTGCCTCACTTCTTGGGGGAAAGGGGAGTGCGACTCATAGCAACTCCCTTTCACACATCCCGTCACACAAACAACCATTTCCAGATATCTTGCAACTTCAATGAAATAAACATACAGGGCAGTGGTGTGTGGAGTTGGTGTTGCAGTGGGCTTGATGAGACTGAAGGAGGTGTGCTGCCCAGCAGTCCTGATGGTCCCCAAATCATTGTTGAAAACCATGGTGATACAGGGAAAAGAAATCACTTCCTCAGGGTCTATAACAGAATATGCAAACACACTTTGATAATTTGCTTCAATGTCAAATGTGTAGGTCAATTTCACGTGACTAGACTTTGTGTATATTGTGAATGGAGTGTAGGTACCACAAAATTTGTGATTCAGCTTGGGCATCAACTTTTGTTTCACTGTGATGTTTGTCAACACACAGTCTGCCCCTGACATAGTCAATTTCAAGAAAGTCAAATTCAATTTGAGCTTAAGATTCAGGTGAAAGTTGAACTCAAAGTTGCAGAATGACAGTTCTTCTGTTTGGTAACAGAAATCCATTGATCTATCTTCCTTCACAACTTGATAAACTTCTTTGCACAGCAGGAAAGTCACTGGAGCGACTCTCCCATTCTCCTCTCTGTACTTTTCAGGCTCCTCAATTTCTCCAAAATCTTGCTTCATTTTGGACATCATCTTCCAGTGGTGTTTCAAGAAAACATTTGTTTGACAGTTTAGTTTTTCACACCTCATGATGCTGCTTTCCATGGCTTTCTGCACATATCTGAACCAAGTTTTATTTCCTGGAGGAAGAAGCTGACCTGTCACATCTTGGTAAGTCTGGACAGCATCTCTGACCAGGACAATGGGACACCGCGTGGATGCTTTCCGCAGTACCAAATAAACAGCCCACACAAACGTGTGACCACTCATCCTGCAAGTAGTTGCGCTTCAAGAAACATTTTGCTGTCCCATTGTCTCGCCAAAATATTCAAAAAACACCCCATTTACCTTTCATAAAACTGCAATCAAACAGAAACAGGGTTCTGGCAACAAGCGTCGGCGGACTAAGCTGTTGGTCAAGCCCAATGTTTGTCATTTCCTTGCGTAAGTCTGATTAAGAAGTGGTGTCTCTGAGGATGTTCACTGAGACAAACACGCGTGTGAAACCTGAGGATCTCGGGCGGCGGATCCACAACTGGGTTCAAGAGGGAACACCCTGCTGCAAAGTCTCCAACTTATTGATGTGCAAGATGGTCTTGTTATGGAGATGTGCTTTCTGTATTTACTGCTCATGCATGGATGGACAGCAGTTTGCATCTGTCACGGACTGGATCTGCTGCAGCTGGCTCCAGTGTACTGGGAGATCAGCTCCATGATCCCAGGCTCCTGTAGGCCAATACACTGTCCAGATCTCTGGATGCACCCCAGCCCTGAGGGTATGCCACGATCCACCACAGCCTTGGGGTATCCAAAGATGCATGCACCCCTGGTAGCACTGCTGAATCTCCCACTGGGTCTCCCCCAAGAGGCTCAGCCTGGTGTTACTTGAGGTCACCAGATGAACGTCAAGGGTCAGTCTTGGGCAGATCCACCCTTCTTCTTGTGTCTTCTTGCTCAGCCTCTCTCGTTGCCTGACACACTGAACTCCCCTCCCCCACCCTGGTGTGTGCTGTTCAGCCGCGCCCTTTTCACCTCTCTGGCCTCCCGGGATCCACTGTTGGGCCCAGGTGCAAAAACCTCAGAAACAAAATTTCCTGTATTTTTGCAATTTTTTGCTTTCTTTTGTCCGTTGACTGAGTGGATGTGATGCATTTGAGAACCTGGCAGCTGTGCACCTACACAGATCCAGGGCCTGGCCTCCAGTGGGTACAGTAGTCCCGGGTAGATTTGAAAATTTCTGTTGAAGACAGAAGAATAGACAGAGAAATTGAAATCAAACAGCGTGCGTCAACGACGAAAGCAAATGATGTTGGAACCCTGAGGTCATGGTCGACGGTTCCTTGTGAGGAAATTCGACAGAATATTCAGTGAGCGTTGGACATTTCCATTGTCTATTTTTTTGACGAATTCACACATCTTGTTTCAGAAATTGTGCCCCAGAAGGGCAGCGTGTGCAACGGGACGACGTGCTTCAACGCGGGGACGTGTATCGAGGCGGGGCAGGGCGAGTTCGCCTGTCTCTGTCCGCTGGGGCACCACGGCAACAGGTGTCAGTTCGGTGCGTCGTGCCATTATCGTGGTTTGGCGAGGCTTGTAGGTCCTTTTGGTTGAGCAGGACCCAGCAGCCAATAGGGCTTTTCACACAGGCAGCGCGGCGACAGAACTTTTGACTCGCGCGTCAACATTTTTGACGCGCGGGTGTCAAGTTTAACATGACACCCAATGGAGAGCGTCAAAAAAATGGTTCATTCCGTTCCTGGCCTCACGTCAAAATTTATGTTGACGCCACGTTGTCTGTGTGAAAACCCAAAATGCCCCTTTCTGCGTTCAGTGGATTGGACCAGGGTCTTGTGGCCCCGTGTTCCGCTGCACTATATGTTACTCTCCAAGCATCTCAAACTGAGCCAGAGTGTGTCAAGGTTGGGAGTCCGGACCAGGACCCTTTTCTGGGGGTGGGGGGGAGCCTCCACGGAGAGGATGGAGACCCCGCCCCTCTTTATTTTCCTCCGTCAATTTGTGCGGGAGATGCAAATTGTTTCCGAAAGTACACAAGGGAATACTCACCATCACAAAAAATCCTGAACGTGAAAAGGGGTTTTCACAGATAACACAGCGTCAAAATTTTTAACGCGACGCCAGGAACGGACAGGACCATTTTCTTGGTGCTCTCCAATTGGGCGTCATGTTCAATTTGACATCCCCGCGTCAAAATTTTTGACGCCAGCGTCAAAAAAAATCTGCCTGTGCATCCCCTGTTGTTTCAGAGACGAGCGCTGGGCGGGAGAACAGCTCCGGGGAGACGCAGCGGGAGGAGGCGGAGGGCGCCCCCGGGGAGGAGGCGCTCTGCTACCGGGGCGTCTGCCTGCACGGCGGCACGTGCGTGGACGTCGGGGCGAGGCGCCGCAGCTTCGTCTGCCTCTGCCGCTTCGGGTTCAGGGGATCCAGATGCGAGCACAGTGCGTACATGCAGTCGGGCTATTCCAATGCGCCTGTCTGAATTTCCCTTTCAACTTCATTTTTGTTCGGACTTGGAGTTTTTGGCAGCCATTGTTTGCTCTGAATGCAGATGTGAACACAGTACGTGCGTGCAGTCGGACTGCCGGCTGCGGCCAATTCGAACGCACAAGCCTGATTTGCTTTTCTTTTTGTTCAGACCTGGAGTTTTTGGCTGCTATTGTTTGCCCTGAATGTACTTGAATCCATTGTCCCTTGAGGCCCCAACCACAAATCGTTTTTGCACTTTTCAGTTTTGCACCAGCTGTGAAAGGAAGAACACACACACACACACACACACACACACAAACACACACACACAAACACACCCACACACACACACAAACACACACACAAACACATACACACACAAACACACACACACACAAACACACACACACACACACAAACACACACAAACACATACACACACAAACACACACACACACAAACACACACACACACACACACACACACACATACACGCGCACTCTCAGAAACTGTGCAATGGTAGCTTCACTTTTGTTTTTGTTGATGCACGGCTCATTTCTCCCTCCCGCGGCAGAGCTGCCTGAGCCCGAGGCGGGGGTTTCCTTCTGCACGACGAGTGTCTGTGAGCACCAGGGCACGTGTCTCCGCTCCGAGGACGCCTACGTCTGCCTCTGCCCCTTCGGCTACTTCGGCGCCACATGTCAACACGGTACGTCAGCCAATAAGGGTTTTCACGTTGGTGACGCGCGCGTCAAAAAAATTGACGCCCGCGTCAAAACGCTCCATTGGGCATCATGTTGAATTTTGACGCGCGCGTCAAAAATTCTGACGCCGCCCAACTGCGCGTCACCAACGTGAAAACCCCTAATCTCTTGGTTTGGAAGGCACTGTCAGTGACCCCTCGGCCACACCGCGTGCGCCAGCGCACACGCACGCCAAGGTCACAGCTCACCAAGAATGGGTCTCATGTATGTCTATGGTTGTGTTCACACAGAAGTGTATGTGCGCCACCATGATTGGGGAAGGGTTCCAACCCCAAACATATGCTTGCACATGGTGCATCATGTGCTGGCGCACACGGTGTGGCCGAGGGGTCAGGTACATCTTTGCAGGATGCAATGGGGGGGGGGGGCGGGGATGGCCGACCCTGAGGACCCGACTTCAACTGTTGAGCACGTGCAAGAGAAAGTTTGAACAGGATCAAATGTTTGATGTGTTGTCCTTGACCTTGGGCCCCCAGATCTGGTTCTGAGTCCGAATCCAAGAGAACCAATCAACATATTCTCCAGGACCTGAAAATGATCTTCCTCTCAGCCTGCGTCTGGGACGGGTCCCCCAGGATTCGTCAGAGGGGCAGGGGGTGGTGGGGGTGCAGACCCTGAGGTCTCACCCAGCTCGCCTGTGTAAGCTGATCAGGGCCTGAACTGCCAACATTGTTGGAGCTGAATTTTGCGGCTTCTCCTGTCAACCCGTGTTGACCTTTTTGCTCAGGTGTGAAGGACACGACGTTCAAGGTGACGCTGCAGAAGTGGGAGACGCCGACGTCCAACAAACAGACCATCAAGTGGAACCGGGTCATCACCAATCCGGGCGGCTGCTACGACACGTGAGTGACCACGTGACTCTTTCTGGGGCGCGTTCACGAGCGCATTCACGCACAGGGCGCGTAGGGGCACACGCAGGAACCAGGGTTGTATCCAAGGGTGTGTGCAGGGGTCTGGGGTAAGGGACCAGAAGCTGGGGGGCTTGGGGTCTGGTCTGGTGTCTGAGCTTGGAGTAGACCTGGGCCTGGGTTCTTTTGTCAGGGTCAGGCAGGAGCCTGGGGCAAGAACTGGAGTGGGGCTGAGGAATGGGGCTGGGGCTGGGGCTGGGGCTGGGGCTGGGCTGGGGCTGGAGCTGGGGCTGGGGCTGGGGCTGGGGCTGGGGATTGGGGCAGTCAACAACCCTATCTCTTCAGGCGCGTGTCGACACTGACAGATGGTCTTGTTTCTCTCCTGTCTCCATGTCTGCAGTTCCACCGGCGCGTACACCGCGATGCTGTCAGGAACCTACTCCTTCTCCGTGCAGAAGTACGGCAACAACAAGCAGGGCTCCTTCAACATCCTCGTGGACAACAAGCAGGTTCTCTACACCAGGCACAAGGACCCGACAGGTACCCCGCGTACAATCACGTGCAATACACAGTTGGGTGTGTTCGTTTGCCAACGGTGTCCAGGGGGTGCACAAATGCGGAGCCACAATGAATCAGGCTTCATCCTGTCTCGTGCTTGATTGTCTGAAGTTGCAAACTGTGTCCTTGGAGGCTTGTCCTCCCCAAAACCCAGTGGGAGGAGCCCCTGGGGATGCATTGTTTTCACTAAAAACCCTAAAATCTCGATTTCGCCCAGGGGCGCACCGAGGATTTGGTCAAGGTTGGGAAAGGTGACCGCGAAGAAGGGTGCCTTCAGCACAGAGAATGTGTGTTGAGTTTGCGCAAACAAAAGATGTGTTGTGCCTCTGGTGCCAAACTGGGCAAAAGTTTTTTTTCAGAGGTTTCCCCAAGAATCTCCCTGAAGCTGGCTGAGACCCTTCGCTGTGCGAATTCAGGGGGGGGGGGGTGGCGGACCCACTTGACCTCAGAAAAACTGAAGTTGGCTCAAACCGTATTGTTTTGTGTATTGCATGTTGAACTTTGCGAGATAGCTTGGTCTCTCTGACCTGCCCCCACTGACCTCAATCGCAGCTCTGCCCTTGACCGGTCGTCCTGTGTTGCCATGGTTTCAGAGGCGTTCCACTCGGCGTCCAGCTCGTTCCTGCTGCGCCTGCGCAGTGGACAGCGCGTCACCGTGCAGAACGAGATCTCCACGCAGCTGTACGGCTCGCACGCCAACGGCTACATCTCGTCGTGGTTCCAGGGCCACCTCCTCCACCCTGACTCCGACCTGTGATGCGCGCCAACTGCACCCGCAGGAAATAGAACCGTGGTCACTTTGACGCCCTCACAGAGAACTGGGAATATGAAAGTGTGACTGAATTTTCTGATTTGTGTCCTTGCGGCTGAACTGTGAAACAATCCCCAAATTTGAGCAAAATTGTGCTTTTGTGTTTGTTTGTTTGTTAAGGGTTTCGTGCACATGGCAAAAGTTTTCTCTCGCTGGAAATGGTTTGTTGCCGGTTCTACTGCACACTTTCATGCGTAAACTGTGCTCAACCCGTGAAAGAAATGTCGAATCACACGGATCCTTTCGCAAAGGGTCGAATAAAGGACATTTTTCAAACACCAACTCGTGACGTACAAATTGTTGTTCACTTGCAAACGCTTTCAAACTTTTGCCGAGAATTTTACCCGTGTTTTCAATTCGTGCCAAAGTGCGTCATTTTCTTCCGCTTCGTCAAAATGTCTGCGCGTCAAATGTGTCAGTTGAAGAAACATAACTTTGAGCATTTGATGCGGAGGTCAGAGTGCCAACACAGCTGAACGATAATGAAGGCTTCTTGGAGCTTCACCGCCTTTCTCCTGCTTTTCTGTGAGTGTTTCATTGCAACAAGCGTGTCGTTTAGCCCTTAATATCACTCAGTTCAAAATTTAACGGTTGAATCAAACAAATTGCAGACAACTGACCGCGAATTTGGTGGCGTTCACACAAAATTTTTGCAGCGCAGATCGAGATAGATTTCTATGTTGCAAAGCGAAAGTGATTCTGGACGCCCAAGTTTGTTGTCGTTCTGAGACCTGCAATGTGTGAAACATCTCCTTTGATCAGCTGTTTGGTAGGAGACAGATCATGAGGAGATTGTGCGCAACAGCTCCCCAACTGAGCACATGAACTCACCAGCCCCAGTTCTCGCTTCATCAGGAAGGTGTGGCGTGTGGAGTGACTTGAGAACCACTTACTGACTATTGGCCGTGGGCAATTGCCCATACGAGCCTGTCAAAGTTGCGGTGAGATGTCAGTCTGAGGTTGAAGTACTGGATGACTGCTCTGAGCACCCAGGGGTGCATCTTAGCAAGCCCCTGGGCATGGGCCTCCAACTCCAACTTTCTTGCGATGTTTTGACATAAAAAAGCTGAGCAGGTCTATTTCTTCAGGTGAAATTGGCTGATCACGTCTGTGCACGGATGCGATGACAGTCAAAGAGAGAGGGAAAACCTCCAAGGTCACGTGATCACCCCTGGGGGGTGGGGGGGAGGGA
>JAAUXT010087960.1_pt1 | contig 16251 bp, 16 predicted proteins | sample 7278171 | NCBI WGS metagenome assembly JAAUXT01 (sample SAMN14350112, study PRJNA611818) | marine sediment metagenome | isolation source: surface marine sediment (1.8m) | place: French Polynesia: Moorea | collected 2018-08 | reverse complement strand
GCACTGTTGAGTTCCCAACCAACATATCTTTCTTGCAAAACTGGGAATTTTTGTTCTATAGGGCAACACCATACTTCAGTGACCTGACACTGCAAAGTTGATCGGGATTGAGTTGAGGCAATTCAATGTCCTTTGCGATTTTCTCTACGAGTATTTTCCTTTGACCAAACAGCAAAGATTCCTTTCAGCCCTCATATTCACTTGCAAACTGATCTTCGTTTGTTTTTGACACACACACACACACACACACACACACACACACACACACACAGACTCAGCAACGATGTGAACATTTGAGTTCTTATCATCACCAGCTGTTGGGATCCCAAACAGCCCACGTGTGCATTAATTCACATATTGACTCTGCAACACCAAGGATCCATCTCTGAGGTTTCTGCACGATGTTTGAAAGAAGCATTCTCTTTATTCTGTGCCTGGCCATGGTCAATGGTGAAGAGTGTGCTGTAATTCAACAACAGTTACAGGTGTGGTTGTTGGTATGAAGCTCCACATAATACTGGGTATTTCCAATTGCAACAAACAATCTATAAACCTTTTTTACATTCAACAGGGCCTGACAAAAAAGGTTGAAAAGCAACAGTTGGAAATAAGAGAACTTCAGCAAGCAGTGAATGATCTAACAACACAACACAGGCCCAGCAACACAGGCAGTGATGGTAAATTCCAACTGCAGTTTGAAAAAAGAAGAAAAAACAAAACCAACTCTACATTTCTCTGAACATGTTCCTCTTTGTTGGAGATAGTCACTGTCAAAAAAGTGTGAACAATGGATCACACATTGCTTGCCTGATTTTGTGAAAAGTGTTGAACATTGTAGGATCAGTGGCGTTTTACGCCACTTTTACAAGCAGCAGCAGCAACCTCCCAATGAACACCATTATTGAATTCAACACCGTGCTCACGAATGCAGGAGATGGGTGAGAACAAAATAAACACTTTTCCGGTACCAAGAATGACGCCACAAAAGTCTTTTTTATGTCAGGGCCCTCAGTTTGCAAAGAGACAAGCATCATTTCTGGCACATTCCATCATCTGCTTTCAGATTTGACCCTGAAACTGGAATCTTTACAGTTCCCCCTGGTGAGGAAGGTCTTTACTTCTTCTCCACATATCTGAGACTGAACCCTGGAAGAGAAGCAGAATTTCGTGTTGAAGTGGGATATTTTGGGGAGCAAATCTGCTACGCATCAAGTGATCAGACCTCAAGTGGTGATGAGGACCAGCCTGGATGCAATGGACTCGCCTATTTATTTGAAGGCAAAGCATCTTGTTTTTGGATCACCTTTTTGTGTTGTTTGCTTTGCTTTTTGAATGCATTTTATTTATTTGTGATATTTGCCTGTTCACATTTGTCATGGAAAACCCACAGTCCCACTCTCATCATTTTTCTTCCACAGAAACAGCACACTTACTTTGAGTGTTTTATTTGATTTTGCAGGTGATGAGGTGTGGGTGAGATATTACTATGGGTCAGGAGACAGCCCACTGATTGGTTGTAGCAGTTCCATGCGTTGTCATGGTTACACTGGCTTCAAACTCTGAACAGGAAACACTGTCTGATGAATTTCTATTCTTCACAAATATTTTTTTTGTCAAGGCACAGATTCATTTTGTCCTGAGACGTCCAGGACCGTTGCTGTGGAACCAAGCCTCATTGCAAACTTGTGTATTTGAAGCGATTCAATAAAAAGCATCGCAGTGTACTCATCGTTGGGGTTGTCATTTTGGTTTCAAGGCACGTGATTTGCTTCCCCAATATTTCAGCGGTGGCGGTCATGGAAGCCTCCTCCCCCCTCCCAAGAAAACCTCTTGGACTAGTATCAAGCGACATTTTGGGATCATCCTTTGTTGGAATGATGTCACAGCAGATGGGTGTACCATCGCACAAAGAAGGAAATTTTTTGGACAATTCTCATCTTTGCTTCATTTGACATTGAACTTTGTTTCAAACATTTGTCTTCTTGACATCAAATTATCTCTCTGACTAACAGCAAATGTTTCTCATGATGAGAAGGCAGATGTTCCCATCCTGAAAACAAACAGAATTATTGCAAACTACGGTCCTCTATGAACATCAACACTCAGCCATTTGTCTTGTTCACAACACAACTGACAGTTTGATTTTTTCTGCAACTATTTATTTGACTCCACTTTTGAGAAAACCTCATCTAACTTCCCAAAACCATCAGCAGAGACCAACACCCACACCAAGTCAGGACCTACTCCTCCCTGAGCTGTGTCCCTGGGATTTGGTCTGAGAGATATGGTTGGGCATCATCTGGTGACCGTGGTGTTGGCCCTTCTCCTGCTTGCAGTGAGTACAAAAACTTTTTGATCCCTCATGCATCTGAAGTTTGGTCAATGTGTGTGTGTGTGTGTGTGTGTGTGTGTGTGTGTGTTTCTTTTGGAGTTCTGGCAATGATGCATCACCTTCAGACTTCAAAATGGGTTTGGTGGGGAAATTGTGAACACTTCATGAAATCAGCCGTTTTGAAGCAAGAGTGAACGGAACTCCTGCACACCGAGAAAGCAGGCCATGGAAGGCCACGGGTGGGGTCAAGTTTGGTTGGGGGCTTGAAATAGGGAATATAATTTTAAGTTTTGGCTTCTACGGACCCACTGCTCGGGGTTAAAAAATGCCGCAGTTGCCTGCAGTTTGAATGGCTGATTTAATGTTTGTTCTCAACAGGTGGTGAGTGGAAAAACCCTTCAACAGATGTCAACCAGAGCCGAGGACCTGGCCAGCTCCGCTGCTGCCACTACCACCGACCATGGTCCCACAGTACCACAGGATTCTGGAAATGACCACGGAGGTGGGCGCATGACCAGGCTCTGCAGTTTCATGGAAGAAGAGGTGCGAACAAGGCGACTGCGATTGCAACCCAATGTGCAGGGGCTTTGTCAACCGCAATCCACTCTCCAACAATGACAACCACCAGGATGTTCCTGCTCCTGCTGCCAGTGCTGCTGCTACTCCTGTCTCTCCTGTTGATGCCGCTGCCACAGACAAAGCGCTGACGTAACAAGTGTTGCTGAGATCTGGGAGAAGATTCGCTGGAAGACCTCAAAAGGTCTGCAGAACGATGAAAAATAAACCACTTTTGAAATTCAATGGTCTGTTATTTGTTGTGACGAGAGTACACTCTGTGAATTTTAGTTGAAGTTTGTCATTGAAGACTGACCCTGTCCAAAATCACATCCAAAGGGTTTCACTCTACATCAGGTCATTAAAACCAAAACCGGAATGCAGTTTTGGCCATGCAGAGTGGGGAACCCAACCAACAACATTTTTTTTTCAAATCTTGTGAAACCTACAACACACAAAGAACAGTCCAGAAATTTGTCCAATTGAATGTCAACATGCCAACAGTAAATTAGGCCTTATTGATACGAATTGCTTTGCATTGAAACTTGAGCACACACGAACCCACACTCGTCCTCAACACCTGCACCATCTGCAGACATCCAGGGGTGGATCCAGGGCTCAGAGGCCCCGGCCCTCAGACCTGACCCCGGCACACAACTCACCTATGTATTTACATTTGTTTTTTTGGGACGATGCGATGGAAAGTAAAGTTGACATCATTGAGGTTTTGGTTTCGTCTTCCGGACCACATGCTGCCACCATCCCTGGATTTCTGTGACCCCCAGAGGGGTGCTGTCGAAAAGACATTCTGGGTGTGTCTGGGGGTGCAACCAAAAATCAAACAGTCTCAATGGGACTGTTCGTTGTGTTTGTGCACGTGAGGTTTTGTTCGAGTTGCAGTCACCCCCCGCCCCCATGACACCAGGGTGATCCTCCACCTTGCCACAGCCTCGCTTTCGATTTCCAAGTGGTGACATGACTCGTACGAATCGCAACTTCAACGAAGTTCATATGCACGGTCCAAAGCATTGAGAAAATCTTGAGGACTCCGGAGGTGTTTCTGCTATGAACAAGACAATTGACCTTATGCTGCTGGCCTGTGTGGTGATGCTTCATCTCTCACTCCCAGTGCACTCAGGTGGGGGTTGTATTGTTATACGTTTCAGGTACAAAATATGGGAAAGTGTTACAGTGTTACAGTGTTGTCAGTTGAACAAATGTTCGTGTGTGTGTGTGTGTGTAAAGCTGAATGAGGGCACTAGACACAAAAAGCCAGAAAAGGAAAATACAGGTCAGAACAAAGAGGATTTCTCCAACATCAAACATTCGTGACTCCAAGAGACATTGCTGAAAAACTGCTTGTGCCTTTTTTTCTTCTCCACAGAAGACTGCAAGTACACCACCCTTGGAACAGAGTATAGGGGCAAAATAGCAAAAACCAAGTCTGGCTATGACTGCCAATCCTGGTCACAGGACATGCCTCACAGCCATGACTTCAACAAATACTGGTATTCCTATCCTCAGCTTGCAGAAATGAAGGGACTGAAAAGTACCTATACTTTCTTCTCACATTCTCCAGTTGCATCTTCAGCCACACACATATTGTTTGGAACTCTTTGAAAACTTGAAATCTCTCAAAACAGCAGTTTGTTTCTGTCTCCAGGCAACAACTACTGCAGGAACCCTGACTCTGACTCGGGTGGACCGTGGTGCTACACAAAGTCGTCGGAGAAGACATGGGAGAGCTGTAACATTCCCACATGCTCTGGCACACCAGGTTACTTTGTTATCCACTCCTTACCCAGGGTTCACACCGCATGCGTCAGCGCGTACACACAGTACAAAGTCAAAGCGCACCAGAAGATGTCTTGCATATGTGAAGGAAAATGGCCATGCGGTGTATGTAGATGTGTTCACTCTGATGGACTCACCCCCATGATCGCGGTTGGGTCCCAACCCCAACAATGCGCTGACCACAATGTGACCACAATGCCGTAAAACATGTTCATCGTGGGGTGCCACACGCGGTGCGAAACAGGGGTCAGCAAAAACACATGGTAAAGCTGGTCAAAGAATGAAACTCAAAAACCTCCAGTATCGTGTTTGGGTCTTCATACTCACTTGTGTTTTTTTGTTGCAGATTGCAGGAACATGGGGGCAGGAATTCATGGCACCACCACTGGGGGTTCCTATCATGTGGAGAAGCACTACAGCGACGTTCAGAACTGCGAGAAGTTTTGTGCCATACGCCCCCTTTCGGAGTGCCTGGGATTTGAGTGGAACTTCTCTGTCACTGAAAATAACTGTTACTTCTTCACCAAGCCTGCCAGCCTCAAGGACATGAAACCAAGTTATGACAGAGTCATCAAGGAGAGATCCTGTGGTGTGTGTTGAACCCATTTGGGGTTTATTTTGTGGGAACAAACAAAGGTTTTGATGAGCAGGTTTTGTGAAGAAAATAGAGAGGAAAGGGACCCATGTAAGGTGTTTGGTGCATATCAAGGTTGCACTGTACCACCCAGCAGATTCAGCACATTTCCCAGCTGGAGTCCTCTATAGCTGCACACCTCACTCAGTTGCACACCCAAACTAAAGTTGAACATGTGTTCACTGTTGAAAAAAATGTTTGGTTTTTTTTTCAGATTGAAGAGTTGAGCTTGAAGACAAATGTCTCCATTCAGACAACACAGAAACAGAAGAAGCAAGTGAAACTACTTCCAATAAAATGCAAACAGTACCCAGGAAACAATTTGACTCTTGTCATTTCATTTATTTGGTGGTGTTTAACGTCAGTCAGTGTGTCAGTACCAATGGAACAACAGAACGGCACAAAACCAAAGAAGGCAGAGGGACCTCCTCCCTTATCCAAAGCGAGAGAATGCAGTTTGTCCGAGGAAGGCGACAGCTGATGTCCAATGCACCCTGGGACAGCAAGGGCTCTGTGTCACCCTCTGCTATTGGAGTTACACTGAACCACAGTGGGGTTATAACGGTCCCAAAGGACCCTCCTCCCTGAGTGGCACTTCCCTCTTGGCAAACACACAAAAACTTGGCAAAACGCACAGAAACCTTTCCAAGTTCAAGTGTTGCACAAGAGACGCAGCAATTGGTCCTTCCTGTCAATCAGTTGGCCAAAGGCCTGGGAGCTTAGAAGCCCAAGAAGATCCAGAACAAACTCCTGAAGATCATACTGTATTGAAGAGGAACGGAGAGTGAGAGAAAGAGCAAAAACACGATGTAAGAAATAACCAAACTCTTCCTGGTTCTCAAAGATTGATTGAGGCAGCACAGAGCATGAAGAACTCCAGTGAACAGCCCTTGAACAACCAGGGACAGAGAAAGCCAAGACCACAGCTACACACAGCTACACAGCTGCAAATGGCGACGTGGGCTTGAAGCTACGTGGGCCCAAATTGTGGGACTGCGCATGACAACAAACAACAATAGCGCCTGGGAGAGGGAATGCGTGCCAAGAGCAGAGCTGTACTGTATCGGGACGGCCTTGAGGTAAAATCCTCCTGCTTCTGCTCCTGCTCCAGTCTCTCTTCCTGCTGCTGTTACAGAGTCACCAGTTTCCCAGAACAAGCGGTGCAGTGGCGAATGTGTCTGAGATCCCGAGTGTAAACTAGAGAAGAGCCCCTGTGGGGGGGGGGGGGGCTCTTCTCTCAAAACTCAAATCGACGGGGTAAAGATTCGCTGGAAGCGTTTCAAAAACCTGCAGAACGACGAAAAATATATTGTTGTGATGACCAAATAGTACATTTTGTGAGTTTTACTGTTCTGTTGATTCACGGCGATTGGGCCCAACCCAGTGCAAACCCACGCAGGAAGGGTTTCACTCCACAACAAATCAGGCAAACCATTACCGAAATACCTTTGCACTTTGTTTCCAAAAGGGGAAATTCTGCCATGGACGAGGTGTTGGAAACACAGTGTGATTTTCTGTACCCTTGTGTCTCCGTGTTGCTTTCTCTCTTTCTCCTTCCTCTCTTTATTTCTTTCGTTCTTTCCTTCATTCTCTCTTCTCTCTCTTCCTTCCTCTGGACTTCTCCTCAGAGATGCTTGCACCTGTGTCTTGTTCCTTTGTGTCTGAGAGTTGTGTTTATCAACAGAAAATAAACAGAATGACAGAATTTTCATCTCTATGATGGAAAGGATTTTGCAATCGCAGTCACAGCCATGCATCAATTTGGTCTTGTCTTTATGACAGTTGAAAACTCTCTGAACAACATCAATCTTATCCCCAAATGAGACAGACAGCAACCTTCAAATTAACTCTTGGAAAAAAGTGGTATTTGTTTTGGTCTCATGCTTGATACTTTTGCTGGGGAGCGAATCACAGACCCACGCGTCAGTGGCATCTTCTGCTGCCTCGCAATTCACATTGTCCTGAACTGCACCTACGAGACTTGAGGCACAAAAAATGGCTGGACGTCATCTGGTGACCATGGTCCTGACCCTCCTCCTGGTCGCAGTGAGTACAGCGTATTTCTGATGCCAGACGAGACCGCAGGGTGAGCATAACAATCTACCTGGAGAGACAGAGAGAGAGAGAGAGAGAGAGAGAGAGCTTCTGAGAAAACTGGCCTTCGACGCCGGACATGAAAACAGGACAACAAAGCCCAAGACAAGATGCCCACAGACAGGCAGAGACCTCAGACGTAACACCTGTTTATTTTGTTTGATTCCACAGCCGGGGAGCGGGAAAAGTTTGTTGCGGAAATGGACAGGCCCGGAGGCCCGGGCCGACTCCGACGCTGCCCCGTCTCAGAAGAAGCGATGTCCACCATCGCAGTGTGCCGTTGGGCTTAGGGACCACAGCTCGACTGCGGACGAAGGGCTCGGTATCGGGAACAACGTGGGACATAAGCGGCCGCGTGAGGCTGAGGGTGCAGCTGCATCTTTTGCTGAGGGCGAGGATGTCAATGCTCTGGTTTTGGAAAATGCAGCGGCCAACACTGCCCCTGCAGAGAAGAAGCTAAACATCGGGAACAACATGGCGATTGCGAGAACGAATGACGTGGGGTTTCCACCGGCGCGTTCTGCTGTGGAGGGCAACGTGAAAGCTCCAATTTTGGAAGCTGCTGCTGACAAGGTCAACGCTGTTGCTACAGAGAAGAAGCGTTGCAATGGTTACTGCTGTTACGGCAGTGGGGCAAATTGTGGACGTCGCAAGAAGAGGTCTCTTCCAGGGCTCCTGATGGGGTAGCGTTCTATGCGTTCAATGTGACTTTTCAATTTTTAACTTGTCAAATGGGGATGGGAAACTTCACTTGAAAGAACAAATAAACACAATGTTCTGCACAGCAAGAAATGGTCAGATTTATACGAGTGGGAGTTGCCTCCTGGATTTCTCGAGTGTGGTCCTTCTTTTCGTTCGTGAGTTTCGTGTGTAGGTCAAAGCCAACAGACCACAAGTGCTCAGAGCCCGTGTAGAACACACACCCACCACTCGAAAATCACAATCAAAATCTTGCAAAGGATGATCCACACAAGAGGAAACAACTAATTTTCCACGTTTGCATTCGAGTGATGGGGACTTTTCCAAAACCACCTTATGCAAGTTTCTCTCTTTGCAATGGGCCTCTCTGCAACCCATCAACAAGATGAAACATTCTTCTTTACACCTGCCAAATTATTCTTTCTCTCCTCTGCGAAGGTGAGTGAAAACAAAATGAAAACATCAGGCAAAAATATTTGTCTTAGGCCATCAGCATGCAGCCATGTATTTCCAGGGCATTTGTCTTTCTGACGTCCAATTACCTCTCCTAATAGCTACAATTCTATTCCTTTGTTACGCAGAGGCAGGTGATACCGCCTCCAAGGTAAATGAAAATGACAAATGTTCACTGTGAGTTTCTTGAATATTTGTCTCTTTGGGATATTCCTCAGCAAAAGAAACAGCAAAGATCGCTCGTCTCACTGTTCGTCAGTTTTGTAATTGTTTACGACTCGTGTATCAAAAAAAAGAAAGAAAGAAAAGAGAATGAGTGTGAATGTGTGTGAGGGTCAGGGTTTGTTTGTGTGAGTGTGCGTGTTTTGATTTGAGGTGTGCTGCGTTCACGATTTTACGGTGCGTGGGTGTGAGCATGTGAGTGGCCGACAAACAGATACTGCAAATCCAGCGTTTTTGGTGTCTCCCGAGGAAAACAATACCTTCACCATGTCCAACACTTTTCGGTGAACCTGTGAATCAGTAGGGATACCACAGGGATTGTTGCAGGTTGACTCTCTGGATTTCTGCAGGTGCAGGTTTTCAACAGCTGACGTCCAGACTGATCTGAACTGCCACACACAAGGGATTTGACCTGCATCTCAGAGAAATGGCTGGACACACCCTGGTGATCTCACTCCTAACTCTCCTCCTGGTGACTGTGAGTACGGAAACGTTCTCATGGTTGTTGTGTGTCAGGGTAACGACGGTTTTCGGCCCCATTGGCAGGACAACAGCCTCAAAAACTCTGATGAAGACAATTGTGCAGTTTCTGGGCCACGGCTGCAGTCAAGGAGTTCAAAGGGGGATTGAACCTCTTTCTCTCTCTTTGTCTCTTTTCTCTCTCTCTTTGTCTCTTTCATTCTCTCTCTTTCTCTCTTACTCTCCCTCCGTCTCTCTTTCTCCCTCTCACACACTTTCTCCCTGTCTCTCTCTGTCTCTCTCTCTATCTCTCTCACTTTTCTCTCTCTCTCTCACACACACACACACACACACACACACACACAAAGTACCACAGCCACAACTGAACTTTTCACTTTCACTCTTTTGCTTGCTGAATTTGTCAAGGTTGGAGGTTTGGCCCCTTGACGTTGAAGGTCACCCCAAAGACGCTGCCACCCGGCTTTATCACAACAGGTCGCAAGCGGGAAAAGCCTGCAGAAGAAGGGCATTCTGGAGCTTTTGGGACCAGACAGTGGCTGTCATCGCGGTAACTGTCGCGACACCTCAGCAGCCGCCAAACCAGGCCCAGCGCTTTCCCTTGAGAAGCAGGCCGGCCATGATGGTGAAGCATCTGCTATAGGCCTGACCAACCAAGTGAACGCCGCTGCAGCTGCCCCTTCCACCCATAGGCTTTCCAGTCACAAACGAGGTCAATGGGAGCTTCTCCAGAACGATGACGGCTGCGGCCGCAGTTGCGTGGAAGCCCGGGCGGCTGCCGCTGCCGCCCAGTTCCCTGCGCATTCCAGTCTGAAACGAGGTCTGTGTGACAATCACCCAGACAACTGTAGGGTGATGGTCAAGGCCCTGGCTGCGTCTGAGAGACACGAGGCTCTGCCTGCTGCCATCAGCTCCAGTGGGTCGTTCTCTGACATGAAGTAGTGGTGCGACCCAAAGGATTTGCGGTGTCGCGGTGGAAGTGTAGGGAACAACGTTGTGATTTCGCGGGTGTTGCACCCAGACCAGGGTGAAACCAGGAGACGCCCAGGCCGCAACAAAGATGACGGTGAAAAAAGGGGAGGTCATGGCCGAGAAAGCAACCTCAACGCTGCCGGCTCCGTAGTTCACCAGACGAAGCGTTGTGGGGATCAGTGTGAAGGTAACAACGTTGCTATTTCTCGGGTGTTCCACCCAGACCAGGCGCACACTGAGCCTGCAACGCGGGCTGCTGTTGGTTCCATGGCGGACCCTTCTGGGAGACGCACTGGTGCTGGGGCCTCACCCCCTGATGCTGCTGCTTCGACTTTGGTTTCGCGCGTCAGCCATGGAAACGATGAGGGGGAAACTCGGAGACGCCCTGGCCGCAACAACGACGGTGCTGCAAGAAGCGGACGCCCAGGCAGAAACAACGACGCTGACCAACCTCGGGAGCACACAGCAGGTCAACACAACAACGATGATGGTGAAAAAATGGGCTTCAGGGATGCAGTCACCACCGCTGCTGAGAACCAGGCCCCAGAGAGCGGGAGGACCCTGGAGAAGAAGACGGTCAACATCATTGATCTTACTCCGTTTGCTACCCATACTGCCCCTACTCCTGATGATGACACTGCTTCCGTTCCCGTTTACCCTCCAGCACCGAAAATATAGGGATGATGGGACCTCACTCAGAACTTCTCACGTTGTCAACCCTGGGTTGGTTCCTTGCCGCATGAAATAGCAGCTGCAATTCTTGCTTTTGATGTATTTGTGTGCAAGCCTCTCCTTTGGTCAGCTGTTTCAGAAGTGTTGTTGCCACGATTGGTTCCTGTTTGTTTTCTGTTGTCGCAAACCTGAGCCGTTACCTGATTGTCACTGTCAAGACACACAACACGGCAAGAGATCATTGTGAAATACTCAGCGAAAACAACAAGAACAAAACACTTTGAGATAAATTTCAGTTTGCATTTTTGCTCATTTAACTGGGTCACGTTTTCTTTTTTGTGACACAGAAGTTGAACATAACACCAAAAGAGAGAATCGGTACTCCGAAACCGAAACTCTGAAATGGAAAGCAAAATTGATTCCAAGCAGCATTTGGTGTTGTGAAACGTTCAATTATATGATCTTCCTTGTTTCTTCAGGACTTGAATTGACACCTCAGAGAATTCTGAACAAACCTGATTCACTTATCCATACAATATTTCTTCCTCCTTGATATTCTTATTTAGGAATACCAGGTTGTCAATTTTAAATGAAGTGTGTTCCCCTCCCACAATGACATCACCAGTTCCAGCAGTGTTAGAACTTGCTGATTTGGTTTGGTCTGCTTCCGTAAGGATGCTATTGAAGTACAGTTTGATGCCACAATTGGCCTCACATTCCATCACAACAGCAATATGAACCCATTTCCATTTTTGTAGTTCTGGTGAACCTGTAGTGATTTCGTACTTTCCATCCAAGACGTGAAATTCGACACTGTGGTGAAAGAAAACATGTGCCACTTTGTTTGAGGAAGTCTGGTCCACAAACTTCCAACACTTTGGTTCAGTTTGACACAGTTGGCAGCAGCACTTACCTGAGGCTCAAATCTTTGAGAAGAAACACAAATCCAGTTTTACGCAAAGTACTTTCAGTGGATCGCAGAAAATACATGTGTGTTGTACTGTGGGTACTTGCTAATTGTATCCAGAACATGACAGTTCCCCCTTCAGTACAGGTCTCAGGGAGAGCCATACAGGCCCATGTAGCCACACCTGGTATCGTCACATAGCTCAAAGACCCGTCTTGTATACGCAGAGCCGTTCCAAAGCCGAGCTGAAAAAGTCTCAAAATTGCACCTTGATAAATTCTTTCGTCAATACTGTAATTTGAAGCGTTGAACACAAAAATAGACGCCTGGGCCTCCTGGTGATGTGAACAATTCAGTCGCTCATGCCTGTTGCTTTCAAATTTGAACAAAGCATGAAATTGACTTCAAATGGCATCTTTCAAAAACCTGAACTCTTTCGACTTGTCAATTGTACCAACAGCCTCATCAAACATTGCAAACCAGCGAACCCCAAGCCTTTCCCACAGCTCTGACACCAGAAATTCGCCTTCGATGCCCACCGGTGATTTTTCGGGTCGCTTGTTCCGCACGCTTTAGCCAAAACATACCCTGCTCGACACCATAGTCGGGCGAGTTCCACCCCTCTGCATACAATACCAGTCTTCAAAATAGACTGCGAATGCAGGAATATTCCAGCCTGTGGGTCGGGTCCATTTTCCAAGGAAAGGACAGCCTGAATGGATGATAAAACGCAATACGTGGATGAAACAAACATCGTCATGGGTTTTCAGGAACAATTCATTCTTCTGTGTTCACAGAAAAGGTGGATGGTTTCTAAACTTGTGCAGCTAATACCAAATTTCAGAGGATAATCACAGCATGGGCACATCAGTCTTTCCAAAAAAGTACACAGAAATCTTGTCACAAAGCTTGATTGTCACAACTGATGAAAATAAGATCTATACTCTTGTTTGAACAGAACAGTAAGAAAATGGCAAGGTTGCTCAAATGTATCTCACAGAAAACCATTGCAAACCAGACAGACCAGAAGCACAGGTTGCAGTGTAATTGAACCCAGAGCAGTCGCAGGTTATGAAGTGGAGGCCTTCCACGCAAACTGCTCTTTGCTGACAAGGCAACCCCGCACAGTCTGAAAGGAAACCAAAAGACAGCACAATGGACAAGAGTCACCAACAGCAAATCAGAATTTTTGTTCTGAAGGAAAGAGAAGGTAAAAACAACTATTTTCTTTTCTGGCACTGAATATATCTGCCCACACAGTATTTGTTGCTTTGCCGTCTCAAGATCTAAATTCTCAAGTAAACTTGTGTTTGCTTCAGTTGATTGCACAAGGAAACAATTTTCTCTACCTTTGTCATTCAGCATAATTATTTGACCTTGTCTCTCCGCCAACACAGTGTGAGTGTCATTCCCATCAAAAATGAAAGCACAATTTTTCTTGTTTTCAGAATAGATGAAACCAAAGCACTCTTCTGCATTGCTGCACCTGCACAACAAAACAAAGACAAGTTGATATTGTTCAATTTCTGTTCAGGGTCTGTGGTGTTCCATCAGATTGCAATATGCACTCACCACAAGGAGCAATCAGACATTTCCATAACAGGTTGTGCCTTCTGCACCTCCCCATATAATGTGACCATTTGTTTTATTCTTCTGTATTCAGTTTCTCTCACTGTGAGATAAGCCTGGATACTGCCTAATTTTGAAAGCAAAGTACAAGTGACCAACAGAGCCAACGAAGCTGATGTTTCAAACAATTTTTTCATTGTCAAATCCAGTTAGAACATAGGATTTTCTTTTTCAAGTTGCCAAGGATTGAAAACACAAGTTTGTTTTCTTGGAGTTTGCTTCACACACAGTTTTTCCCGTACAGCTTCGGAGGTGCACTCAAAGGATCAATTTTTGAAATGCAACTGTTGAAAGGGAGGATATCCTGCCATTTCCAGCAAAGTGTGTTGCACCAAATACAGGCTAAAGTAGTGATGATATAAGTTCTGTTAATTGTTCAGCATGAATCTATAAAACAGGGCGTAAAAGCTTTCTGAAACATTCTCCAGTTATGGTTTTCTAGTGAACTAACTTTTCACAGCATTTGAAGCTGAAACGTATTGTTAGACCGAAAAGACATTCTCAGAAGGAAATAACACAAAATTGGTTTCTCTCAAACATTCAGGACAATCACCCCACGCTGCAAATAAAAACATTAGCCACAGATTCCTTTGTTTGTGAAGCCAAGTGTGTCACTCCCCACCCCTTGAAAACAAAAGCGGCTATGTGCAGCAACATGCAGAAACAAACTTGTTTGCTGATGCCAGAAAAGCAAGACAACCAAAGGTATTTTTCTGAGTTGCAGACAATCCTGTCGTGCGTTGTTCTCAGAACAGATTGGCAACAAACATTCTGTTCTGCTTTGAAATTCTAGGAAGTGTCCTCAAAATAATGTGAAGGGTCCGCAAAGCCAAACCTAAGCGCAGGCGTGAGCATAGACGTGAAAAGTCTGAGGTTGTCCCAACTGTGAAATCACAGCTGCCTTGTTGCTGGAACCTCATGAAAAAACACACAAACTTTGATCACCTGCCAGCAACTTGTTCCACTGCCAATCTTCATGATGATGTGCCAACACACTTCCAAAGGCTTCAGCTTTGTTTGTTCTCATGACTTGTATTCTTGGTGTACATTCTATGTATTTTTCCACAAAAAAATCCTGAGTGAACACAACTTTTCACGACATGGCATGGCATAGAAACACGTCCGCATCCACGTCCACGCTTCGGAGTGCGGAATCTCCCAAAAAGCTTCTTGGAACTGGCATTTATGTTACCTTACGGATTAGATCTCAAGTGCACAAGACAGCTGTGCAGCAGGCTGGTGAACGAACTCAGGGCCTGCTTGATGTGGCCAACAGCTGCTGAGCAGAAAGACGCGCGCTCTCCCTCTACTGGGTCAATTCTCACCAATTACAACTTGTTGCAGGGAGATGATGATGGTGATGGTGGTTCCATTGGGGTGAAAATACAAGAATCAGTACTCAAAGCAACTGCGGTGCGAAGGTCCGGGTCTGTTCTGAAGAAGCTAAAATGTTATTGGGTGTCTGCTGCAAGTGGTTGATTGGCTGCGAATTTTTTATTTGGGGGAGGGGTGATGGTATGGGTGATGGCGGGGGTGATAGCAAGGGGTGATTGGGGTGGTGGCAAGGGGTGGTGGCAGAGGGTGACAGCAAGGGGTGGTGGTAGGGGGTGGTGGTAGGGAGTGGTGGTGGGGAGTGAAGGCAGTGGGGCGATTGTGGGTGGTGATTGCGGTTGGGGGGATTCAACGGCACATCTTGCCACCTTGCCTGCACCGTACTATGTACTACTAGTTGCTACCCGAAAGGGGCTTCGCACACAAAACTCAGCTTTCTGAAGGTGCTCGCCTTGTCTTACCACGAGAAGAATCAGTTGTTGCAGCCACTGCAACAAATTGTGACTCACCCCGAGGTCCAGTGCTCAACCAGCTCACACACTCAAGGGCTCCAGACACTTCGGTGTTCTGTCATACAAGAAAACCTCGTTTGCCTGTGCAATTGTCAGGGAATCCGCTGGATTTGTGTTCGCGCGCGCGCGCGCGTGCGTCCGTGCGTCCGTGCGTCCGTGTGTGTGTGTGTGTGTGTGTGTGTGTGTGTGTGTTGGTAACAAAACTTTTTCGTACACGATGTGCCGCCAATGCAAGCAATGGACAAACCCGCTGAATAAGTTATGTGCAGGTATCAATGTCAATTGTTCACATTTGAAATAGACAGACTTTTGAAGGGAGTGTGAATTCTGACGGAAAAAAACTCATGACAATACTGTCTGTGCAGGTGGCAATGTCAATTGTTTTGCCTTTGAAATACCCAGACAATGCTCATTTGCACGTTGACGCCAAAGCGTTTGCAGGGTGTGTGAACCCTGTACCCAGTGGCATGTCAATACCCAGGTGTCAATGATGCAACGTGGCATTTGTGACGTCATAGGAGTTTTTCTTTCAAAGCCCACCCTCCTGCCCATGTTACAAACATTAAGGGAGCCAAGTTTAAGTTTGACTTGATATAGGGGTTTATGTCACACGCAATTTTAAGCCTGGCTGACAAGTGTCAGCAAATTAGAAGTCATAGTGAGTGCCTCACAGTGCAAACCAAGTGCACAAGCTTTTCACTCCTCTTGTTCAATTTCTTCTCAAGACAGGACTGAGACCACCTGAGATAACTATCAAACGAAACCTACTTTGAATGAAAACTTTTGGTGAGTGATGTGCTGCCAGCGCAACTGCCGGAACAAACAAACTGCCTCTTTTTATGTCCAGGTGTCAATGTCAGTTTTTAGGTGATTTGAACCTTGAAGCATACATTATGTATAATGTATGGTGGTGAGAATCACCTATAGGCATCAAAAGGCTAAATCTGTGAACGCAAGTTTGAAAGTG
>JAAUXT010014986.1_pt1 | contig 16252 bp, 20 predicted proteins | sample 7278171 | NCBI WGS metagenome assembly JAAUXT01 (sample SAMN14350112, study PRJNA611818) | marine sediment metagenome | isolation source: surface marine sediment (1.8m) | place: French Polynesia: Moorea | collected 2018-08 | reverse complement strand
AATCTGATCACAACTGGATGGGGGAAAACACAAACTGGATGGAAGTGAATCTGATCACAACTGGATGGAGGAAAACACAAACTGGATGGAAGTGAATCTGATCACAACTGGATGAGGGAAAACACAAACTGGATGGAAGTGAATCTGATCGCAACTGGATGAGGGGGGGAAGTTGACATGATACCATCCAGTCGCATTGTCAGTGTATCTTCCCGCCCGATGCTGATGCAGTCGCACCCAGACAGTCGGGCCCATCCAGTCGCAGTCGCCTGGTGTGCTCCGAGCCTCATTCAGCGTATGTGTTGCAGAGTTTTCGTTTGGGGGGTTTTGTTGCACGACGATGAAGCAAAGTTTGAATTCTTCCTGTTTCCTTCAGGGAGCTTCGGTTCAAGCATGCATGCACAATGGGGATTTTGCAGTTTAGATCCATGCAAATGCAGGAACGTAAAACACGTCGAAAAACAAGAGGCATCTCACAATGCATTCACCTCACACGTGAAGCGCGAGCATGAATGCCATTTCACCCTTGAAATTTGGTCTCAAGATGCAGCTGGTTCACGTTCAAGCAATTGAGACAATTCTCCCTGCAATGTCCTTGTCCCTGTGCGCATCTGCATGCTCCCTTTCAAACAAATTATTTGACAAATGTTCAAGGACAACCGAGAAAATTAAATTGCCCAGACTGTTTTCCAGCATTCCTTGTTCGGGCCCAATGCTGCAAATGCACCTGCCCTTGTTGTGAATGCACCTTGCAGTGGAATTCCGCCTCAATTCTCTCGACAATTCGTAAATCAACTGCGCCTTTTCCGTGCCAGGAGGTTTGCAGCATCCGGCCGCGGGAAGGTTGTCCCGACTGGATCTGCTGCGACTGCTGTCCGGCGTCGCTCAAGAGCACGCAACTCAGCGTCGTGTGCTACCTCTTCATGGGGACGTTCACACTCACGTCGTCCCTGCTTCTCATCATCTTCGGCTTCTGCCTCGTGGCGCCCTATGCCTATCTGCTGCAGTTTGTCCCGACAACATGCAAAAGTGTCGAGTACAGCTATTCAGGTTTGCTCTCCTGATGACTTCTCGCAGACATTTTTCGCAAGCTGAACAGGCTTGGAGCGGTGTTTGACAGCGGCGTGCTCCACCTGCACGTATACACGAGCAAGTGAAGTGCAGAGAGTTTGTCACAAAAGGCGCTTCGTCACATTTCGGCCCTGACATCAAAGCGGTAAATAATTCACCAGTCACTGTCTTTCAGCTCAAAGGCACTGTCAGTGTGGAGACAAGAAGTACGACTCGTGCGCATCTCAGTATCCCTGCCTGAAAATATACGTTCAGTACGACATCCCAACCAACAACACCGTCTACGCTCAAATCTTTGAATCCGAAACAGAACTAGCTGCGTACGAGGTGAGTATTCTTGCACGTGGAGGAACAAGACAGTTGACTCCGGAAAACATTGCACCGACAGTGAAGAAAAAAAGACCCCCATGACTGCATCAACGATCAATCATATGCTGCAAATAGCAGTCATCAATTATTAAAGATGTGTGCAGCTGACATACACGAGCAGCAGTCATTAGTGACGCGTCTTCTAGGACCCTCACCTCTCTATTCCAGTGCACCTTCGTCCCTCACTGCAAAAGTGATGCGATTCTCAACGAGGACCAAGTCAAAGCGTACTGTACCAAGTGGGCAGCTGACCAGCGGCCCTTCAACTGCTTTTACCACCCAGACCGACACAAAGAAGTGATACGCACGATAAAATTCAACAAGAACAATGTGCTTCATTTGATGCTGTGGCCAACAGTGCTCGGCGTCTTTTTCGCTCTGTGCGTATTCCTCACCTTCAAAGTCTACGGATGCAGAGTCTGCAAAATATGCATCAACAGGACGTACAGAACAGTGGTTCTGTGCGAGCACAATCAGCATGCTGACTGGGGTCAGTGAGTGAGTCGCGAAACGGCGTGGAGCACAACCAGCCACTATTGAACCAGCTGCTGTTGACACGGGCTCATCAACCGAAACAACAATTCAATAGAAGCGGCATCAGCTGCCAATTTACGCACTGGTTACCGGATGCACAGATAGAGAAGTAGCGCAGCTTGTGGGAATGTCTCGTCATGAGTAACAATTCAAATAGATGAAACCTGACTTTCTTTCATAGTAACTGGGTAAACTTTATTGTGAGAGAGAGGTGATTAAAATACAGCAAGTACGTTTTAGGTCCAATCCAACAAAAGTTAACTTGATAAGCTGGCTCTGTAGTGTTTAGATAACACCACAGAGGCCGCAGTTGCCGTGCAGTGCGGTCCCCTGCAAGTGGCAGCAGCTGGACGACTGAATTGCCATGAGAACACGACCCACACAGAACCACTCCTCCAATGGTTCTGTTTATGGTTCTAACGAATACCTGCGAAGGCCACCTCCTGAGACCTTGCACAGGGAAAACGCTAGTGTAGTGTGTGTAGCATGCCAACCAGTCAGAAAAACGACAAGTTTCGCAATGATCATCACCGAACATTCTCGTAATCAGGTTCTTTGCAACAAATCGTGCACACCTAACGAGTCTGAAATCCACGCAGCAAAGCACGCTCATTGTCATCAAGTTCATACAGTCTCGGGTACATGTTTGTCAAACGTTGCACACGGTACATCCTCACCAAAACAGTGCCCAACTTGTGACTGAGCGCAAACGGGCAAACAAAGGACAGATACGTATTCTGCCGTTGCTTACGAAGCAACCGTGCAAAATTGGGACGTTTGCATCACCTTGTCAATTTTTAGTTTCGTTGCCGTTTCAGGCCAATAAAACAAAAAAGAAATGTCTCGTCTTTGCGTCTTGAAAAATGTCGTCCGACACAGTTCTTAAATCCACAGCAGAAAGACTACGATAGTCACTGATTGTAAATTCCTCCGCATGTCTAATACTAGACTAAATACAGATGCAGGATACTCCCAAGGTCGTCATTGCATATCTTCGCGTATAGCATACGTTATGGAAGGTCATTCGACAGCAAATACAGCAACATCACTGTCGAACACTCAAAATTCGTCGTGAAAAAGAATCGCAGACCACAGCGCTGCAGAGGTACAAAGTTACTGCAGGTTTTCTAATCTCCGAACAACCTCTTCGGCTTTTCAAGAGAAAGCCAACCAAACTCAGTACACGCTGGCAGCGTTGCATAGCGAAGAGCTTCTCCTGGCAAATGCTGGGGAAAACCAAAGACAGAAGCGAACACAAACACAGGATAAACAAGCTATAAGCTCTTTCGCGTTTCGCTGCAAGTGAAACAAGCAACATGCAAAGGACACAGACCACGCAAAGTGAATTCAAGTTCATATCTTTTTTCCAAACGCCTCTGCGTACCAACTCGCGAGAATGAAGAAACGTAGCCTTGTCCTCAGAAAGTCCATCCTCTGTCTCAATACTCTTTTCAAACAATACTGTGAAATTTTACAGTTGCAAACACATCAACAACCGTGTTTCGTCAAAACGAATACCAAAGATCATCGGCAAATGAACTTCTGAACAGCAAAGCCAACTTCCAATCAACGTGTCTCTTTTTGTCATCCCACTGTCAACAACATTACACCACCAACAATATTCACATGATCCAATTTCTACAGCACACAGCAGCTTCTTTCGAACCTTCCATCAAAATTACTCAATTCCCACCTCTGCGTCGCGGAGAACACTGTCCAGAATACAAGCCCAAGTCATTTTCTTCACTCTAAACTCGTCACGTGTGAACGTTATTCCTTCACAGAAAATGTCCACTTGTCTGTTTCTTTCCAGAAAATGTCCAAATGTGTTTGCCTTTGTTTTGCGACTTGTACAGCCGGAAGCAGGAGTTGGTCCACCCGTTGGCAGCAACCTCTGTCGCCTCACGAACAGCTGACGCCCTGCTTGCCCTTCTTGTTGAAGATGTCCTTCAGATTCACATTCACCTTCACTTTTTCCTTCTGCGGCGGCGGCGCGCTGTCCCAACAGAATCTGCAAACCAACGTAAAATTTGATGAATCGCTGTTTTCACCAACCGGACAAGACTGCCCAATCAACCCGAGTATTTCCCCAACGAGAAAGTCAGCTGGAGGGGCATTGGTGATCCTGAGTCAATTCAGCCACAGAACGTGGGAAACACTTCCCCATTCGACGAAAACGACTCCCAATGCAAGGTGGTTGTTTGGGGTTTTTTCATCACAAAACACATTTTTTCAAAGTAACACCCACCGTTTGAATTCCTCAAGTTCACGCTCGAAGTCGTCCATATCCCCAGTGTCAGAGTCAACGTCTTCTTTCGGCTTGAAGATCTCCTCTGCAAACGACAGCCGTCGGAAATGTGCACTCTTACTTGCCCACAGAAACAAGAAGGCTACGCCGCAAAAGAGCGCGCGGTTCCGCGACGTTGGCGTCTCCCCCAGTCAGTATTACTTGGCAAACTTGGCTTGCAGGAAACCTGCAGATTTTTGGTCTCAACAAAGAGGTTGACTTGCCCAAATCAACTGGTTTTAACTTCAGGAAGGGGAGGACCAGAAGTCAACCAATTGATCCTGATAATTTTCCAACAAAAAACTGCCCGGCACGTTGACTCCCCCAACCCCCGGTAAATTACCAACTGCACTGACACACATATCGATAGTGATGGTTTTATCAAGTGCGTGGGAAGACGCCTTTGGCAAACCACGCACACAAAAAAATGAGCACCTTTCACAACACAGCTGGGTAAACACACTCACCCACATCATCGACTCCTTTGCCCTTTCGCTTGCTTTTCTTCATCTTCGTTGCGGAACCACCAGCCTGAAGTACACAACCACATGAGCTGACAGGACCGTCACAGCAGTGAACTGGGTTTATCAGTCGCTCCAAGTGGACGATGACAAGGACATTTGAAGAGATGAGCAGAAGAAAAACTAATGTACTGTTCAGAAATATCTCTGCTTCTTACAAATTCACAGATGAGAGACAGTACTAAAGCACTGAACGCAGCCCCCCCCCCCAAAAAAAAAAGGATGGCAGTCACACGTGTTTTTGCGGAATGAGAGGGGGTGAGACAACAAGTGTGAAAAAGAATGTACGATAGCCAAGCTTGTCCAAGGACACTGTTCCGATTGCATGACCAGGGTCCACTTGCCATCTTGGGCCCTGAAGAAAGGTTCTTGGTGCAGGAAAGAAAACGGAGAACATTACCTCGGCCACAAGTCTCGCGGCATCCTTCGTTGGAGTCACCGTGCTCTGTTTCTGCACGTGGTTAGCGGCGGTGGCTGCGGCGCAACCACCAACCCGTTTCTCCGGTGTCTTGGGTCCTGAGGATGTGGCCATTCCGTTCACCAATTGCTGGCGTTGTTGATGTTGCATGGGGATAGACCCGTTCATCTGATGTTGCTGCCGTTGTTTGCCGTTCACCTGCGCCTGTTTGCTGGCCTCCCAGGCTGCGGTGATTTGCTGTGCGCGGGTCGCCGGAGTCTGTACTGGAAGCCTCATACCCTGCACAGGCTTGCTGTGCCCGTCCTGCAGTTGCATGTTTGCCATCACATTGTTGAGCATCTGTTGTCGCTGCTGTTTGGTGGGTGTACTTGGGGTGTGGTGATTTTGCTGTTCTGCGCTGGCCTTTCTTCCCTTGTTCGCTCTGGCTCTTTGTTGCTCTTGGTGTTGCCGAGTGACTGATACAGCAGCTGCTTGCTGATGTCCTTCGGTCTGTTCCGCCTGCTGCTTCTGCTTCTGTAGAATCTCACGCTTTCGCTCCAGAGCTCGCGCCGTCGCCTGCAGAGCTATATTCAAGCCCAGTTTGCTGCCATTGCCATTGGTGGTTGACTGCTGCTGGGGCACAGGAGGTGGGCAAGATTTCCCGTCTCCCTTCTGCTGCTGCAAGGCCTGTTGAGCGACAGACGGTCTGGAAGGAGTGGTCTGACTCCTGGTGTTTGAGACCCTGTCACACGCGGTTGGCTGTTGCTGTTGTCCTGGTCTGGTCTTCTTCCCCGCCTTGTTTGCATTCGCCGCTTCTGATTTCGCCGCTTCTTGTTTGGCAGCGGTGACCTCCGGCTTCTTTCTCGCTTCCAGAATAGGTCGAGACGCAATGTTGGGCGGTAACTCAGGTTTGACTGGTTGCGCTTGCTGGTGTTGCTGGCTGGTCTTCAGTGCATTTCTCTTGACTGCATCCGCTGTCGCTTTGCTGCTGGTGTTCACTTGAGAGGAAGACTGGCTGACTTTTGAAGAGTTCTTGCTGGACGAAGTTTTGGCGCTTTGCTTGCTTTCAGTGTTGCTCACTTGACTACTCTGGGTGTTGTTCTTTCCATTCGCGTCAGGTTCCTTCTTGGTCCTGGTGTTCACTGCGACACCATTCCTGTTCCTTGTCGCTGTGGCGTCGGTGGAAAAAGCACCATCACCGCAGCTGTTGGGTGAGCTGTCTTTGTGTTTCCCTTTCTTCTTGTTCTTGCCCTTGGCGGCGGCTCGCTCTGCCTCCTCTTGCTGCTGCTGCAGGAGTCGCTGCCTCTGCCGCTCGGCCGCCTCCGCTGCGAGTCGCTTCTCCGCCTCTTCCCGAGCCTTGCGCTCCAACTCCTCTCGGTCCTTCCGCAACTTCTCCTCAAACTGCAGCCAAAATAGCAGATTACAACGACGTGTCATTTTGTCAAAAGCGGCCGATGAAACATCAAGCAGGATCGCGTTGTGAATCCCAACTACTGTGAGCTGAATGTCTGCTCTCACAAGATTTCCAAACGTGTTTCTATCGCACGTACCTTGCGCTGTTTCTGTCGCTGCCGTTTGGCTGCCTTGCCGCTCACTTTCTCGTTGATGTGTGATACCGGGCCGCCCATGCCCATGTCTTCCGCACCGTTGATAAACTTGATGAGTTCGTCGAGCCCGCGTCGATCCACCATGTCCTCCTTCCGCAGCGACGGTTTCGGAGCCACTCGCTCGAACTTCTCAGTCTTCTGTTCGTTCTGTGAAGGAAATATGTACCCAAAGTGACTCAGTTGCAACTCGGTTGAGGGCTGGCTGAAATGTTCGACTGGCTTCTTCTGTTCGCAATGGGGTCAAACGTGGTCAAGCTGAGTGCAAGAAGTTGCTGTTGACTCATCATTTGTAGGTGATGCCAGAATGTGTCAAAACTTCTTGGACCTATCATGATTACAAAAGCAAGTTCACAAGTTACGTATTGATTCGACCATTTTTGATACATCCTCACAAGCTCACAAAGCAACAAACAAGGAGGCAACTTTTGAATGTTTCAGAAAACACTCCTGCTGCGCGAAATTCCAGCCTTGACACCAATTGTACCAATCACTGCACTGGTCACGGGAGACAAGTTGATGGAATACCTTTTTCTTCAGTCGGAGCCTCAATCGATCCCGCATCTCGGCATAGTTCCTGCTCGTTGGAGCTTGAGGTGGCTGTAGAATAACAGCAAATTGAACTTTCTGACACAAACAAGCACTCGAGTTACATCAAACCCACAAAAGACGTTTCCCACCTTTCCCTTCATCTCAGCAATGGCCAAATTTGCACACTACCACAGCTAGAGATCATCAACCAGAGCTTTGAACAAAGGTGCCTCCGTGGGCTTTGGAAACTTTTGAGATTCGGAGCTGGGGTGCGACCTGCCGGTGCCCTGAAATTCTGTCCACAGACAGGAGAGTGTGTGTGTGTGTGTGTGTGGGGGGGGGGGGGTCACCAGTACTTGGCAAGGTCGGGCCACCACCCCGTCCTGGTGAGGTCTATCCAGATTGTACTCACAAGTGGGGCCTGCCAACCTCCACCAGGACCTGCCCAAATTTGGTTCAGGCACAACCCCCCAGGACACAGCAAAAATTCTATCCACGGACATGGAACATCAGTAGGTCCCACCTCCCTTTCCCCTGAACGTTATGCGTCCGGTAATTTCCAATGAAAACGGGAAGCAACTCACATTGGAGTGACCGAAGAACTCGCAGTAGCAGCAGTCGCAGTACTTTCCGTCTTTCTGGTTGGAGGCGGAGGTGGAGGAACTTTGTTCGGAGCAGCTGTCGTCTACCGAGTCGTACTGGTCGTCATGGTGACCGTCGCACCCGGCCTCGCAGCCCGTTGACGTGCCGACACTGACGTTGTTGTTGAACGTGTTGTTGATGCCGCCCGCGCCGCTGTTGAAGGCGTTTGCCATTGCAGCACTCAGTGACTGGGTGTGAGCCTGAAATTGCCGATTGGCTGACTTGCTTTTCTGTCTGATGGTGTCATTGTCATTTCTTGTCTTCATGACTGGAAAACCTGTCTCCCTGCACCGAGACCCTCACGTCTGCGTTTGCCCACAGACTGGTTTCCGGAACTGAACGCCCGACTTGACACTCCAACACAAGAGAAACCGCGATAATCAGAATCGATTGACAAGCAGTGTACCTGTGAGTTGGGATCCAGCAGACTGCTGTGGAGGTTGTGTTGACCTGCGAGTTGTCCCGACGCGCCACTTCCACCGTGCATTTGAGCACAAGTGTGCGGGCTGGCGGCGGGGTTGGTGGAAGGCAACGGCTGAGGCGCCGTCCCACCGCCGCTCACCGGCTGGCTCGTGACTAGTGACGGCGGCGTGCTGGTGGCGCCCGCTCCCTCCTTCATGGCGACAGAGCGAATCAACTCGGAGGTGAGCTTCATCGGAAGTGGCGGGTGCGCGGGCAGCGCCGTGGCGCAAGAGGCGGAGGAGGATATGGTGGAGGTGTGCGCGCCCCCAGGAGAGAAGGACGCGTGGTGCGTGTGTAGGAAGGGGTTATGCTTGAGGCAATGCTCACTCAGCGGCAGGTTTACACCTGTTGCCAGTGACGCCAGCGAAGTAGCCGAAGTGAAGGCGTTGGATCCCGACGCGGCTGCCGGCTGCGACACGCTGCTGCCTCCAGATGACGCCGCCGCCAACACACTTCCGGCCTTGAGAACTTCACTGACTGACTGATTTGAGTTGAAGAGCATGCGACTACCGGTGGAGGAGGCCGGAAGCGCCTTCATATTTTTAAAGCAGGCATCCGTGTGGACATGATCAGAGTTGGCACTGTGATGGTTAGTCACCGAGGAGTGGAACAGCGCAGAGGCGGCGCACGTCGAGGGGCCGGGGGGCGCGTCGGCGAAGGCGGCCGCGATGGAACAGGAGGCGGCTCCGTCCCCGCCGCTCTGCGCTGATATGCCGGAGGTGCACGCGGAACTGGCCAAGGCGTTGAACTGAACAGTGCCCATCGAACCCGTTCCGTCCGCGCCTCCACTCAGGTTGCCCTCGCCGCCACCCAATGACGAGCCGTCCTGCAGAAAGGGATTGCCCGTCATCAGCGGCGGCGCCGAGCCCAGCAGCTCCGTGGCGAAGGCACCGTTGAACTTGTGCGCTGCCAGCATCATTTTCGTCGTGTCGTAGTTGGAGTTGTCCCAGTCGCCGTACGCGTGGTAGATGTGCTCGTGTAAAGCCTCGTGTGAGTCAATGTCCAGGTTGAGGCTGGATCGAGGTTGGTGCTGTTGCTGAGTGGAGGAGAGAGTGGAGGTTGCAGTTGATGTCGTCTTGGAGTGTTGTTGCTTGGCGGGCGGCGCTGCTGCGGTTGTCGTTGCTGCGAGGGAGGTGGTGGTTGTTGCGGCTGCCAGCAGTGGATTGTGAAGCTCGTAGAGATGTGGCTGCAGCAGAGGCCGAACGTGGTGACCGGCCGAGGCGGCGTGCAGACCTGCAGTTGTCAGTCGTTGTTACACACAAGAACTGGACGAGCACAGCAAAGACTCGCAAGAAGCAAGTGGCTTACCGGTACTTGTTGACAAAGGACACTCTTCACATTGCACAGGCACCATGAAAGGTTCATGCAAAGATGCCATTGCGACCAGATTCCTCAGTGACTTTCAGAAGCGATTTGAAACATCTTTTTCAGAAACTATTTGAAACATGTACATTTCATCCAAGCACCAACGCGCAAACTTTCTTCATGTCGCTCACCTGTGACGTTGTTGGCGCCGTGTATGTGCGGGTACAGATGCAGAGCGGCAGGGCTGGGCGACGGTGACGCCAGCGTCGGGTGCGGCAGGGACGTTGTGACGCCACCAGTGTCCGACGCCTGCACACATGCGTGGCACTGACACTGGCTGGTCGAGGCCTCAGCTGCTTGGGTTGCCTGCACCACACACAACGGTGAATGAAACAAGCATTGCTACCAACACAACCAAATTTCATCTGGTACAAACCAAAACGAGTGAACTTAGTGCTTCATTTGTGCTGGTGAACGTCTTATTGGGACCAGGCAAGGTTCAACCAGATGAGAAACTTCCCTTTCTTCAAGTCCGTGCCAAGATTTGCCAAGCAAATGTGAAACAGACAACGAAAAGTGAACCATAAACACCGCGCACCTGTGACTGTTGCTGCACAAACTTGGCCTGCGCGCAGTGGTTGCAGTCGCAGGTGTCGCCGGCTCCGCCGCCGCCACCGCTGAGTTCGGGCTGCAGCGACACCTGACGCAGAGCCTCCGCCATCGCCGCCTCGTCGAGCTCCAGGTGGTCCGATCCAACCGGCTGACAAAGAGAAAGCATATTGGTTTGTTGTCCCAAATGATCTTCACGTCCAAACGGTTCGAGCGTGACGTCCTTGTTTATTTTTCCGAGTGGCCTCGCTTGTGTCAGTCACCTCGTTGTCTTCGCCGCTCGCGAACTCCTCATCGTCGGACTCGTCGATGTCGTCGTCGTCATCTTCCTCCTCGTCGTCGCCGAATTCTCCGTCCGTGCCGTCGTCGACGTCATCGTCCAGATCGTCATCGTCGTACAGGTCCCCCAGATCCTCGACACCGTCCGCCGCCGTGCGCTCCAGCCCCACTGCCGTCTGCTGCTCCGCCGCAGCAGCATCGGCCGTCCCGGAGTCCGCCTGCTTCTCCTCGCCACCCTCGCGGTCTGCGATGCTGTGGCCGTCACACGATGCCTCCAAGTCGTCCTGTGAATCATTGCGAGCACAAGTTTGAAATCAGAGGTGAACTCCCTTTCGGCATCAAAATATGAGCTGGGGAGAGGATCCGATTGCACTTTAGTTGTTTGAGTGACCCCACTTGTCACGCCAACAAGAGAGCGAGTCATCGGTTGGTCCGCGATTTCTTTCAAAAATAGTCTCCGATTTTTTGTCGCTTCAGCTTGTTTGTTTGAAACACTGGACTGGGCCCAGTCCCAAATGCATAAAGAGAACCCAAAATTTTGAGATACGATCAGTGACAAAACTTTTGGGATCAGACCGACCTGTTACAAACTTTTGGGGCATATCGGGGGAGCGGGTCTCGGCAGGTCAAACATGAGAGAAATAGTAACGTCCGACCCATTTACAAATTTTGGGATTCGACTACACAGGTACACACAGAGCAGACCACTACTTGAGTGACAGCACCAAGCGCACTGTGTCACGAAGGCGACCGCACAAGGGGGGGGGGACGGACCTGGAAATCTGCAAATTTAGCAAGTCGGAAACCACTTTTGTACACACAGGGGTGAAGGGTGGGGGGAGAGGAGAGGGTGCTTGGTCAGAAAGTCTGAAGTCCCTGTTGATCCCCAGGTCAAAAAGTCCAAAATGCTTGCCTCATGGTCGGCAGATTCATACCGGAAACTTATCAGCGTAAGCGGCTGACAAACATTGTTGACACTTGTTGGTGCACTGAATTTTGGAACGCACCCTGGCAATGCGAATGACATTGTCTTACCTTCACTGCCATCGCTTCGTTTTTGTCAGACAAACATTCGTCTTCGGAAACCCCTATTTCCTCTGGAATATCGTCCTCGAAGCTGCAAGACAAATGGCAACGTTAGTCTTCGTCCACGTACCAAGGAATCCCAGTTCGGAAAGTGAATTTATGGTGAACCACAACCTTCCTCGATCGTGCTGAAGGTATTATGTGCTTCTGCGATTCGACACCGTTCACTTCACTCCAAACTTACTCGAAGTTCTCGGCGGCGTCCTCGAAGGGAAGCACGAGCCTCTCGGCGTCGATGGCGATGGGGCTGGAGGAGCCGCTGTTGCTGCTGCTGCTGCGTGAAGACAGGGTCGGCGGCGTCACGTCGATGATGAAGCGCGACGGGTCCCCAGGGAAGACGCCGCCACTGACGCCACCAGGAGAGTGATGGTGCGACGGCACCTGCTCCGTCACGTCGGGACTGATGATGCCGCACGTGATCATGTGCGAGATGGTGCACTCGTCACACGGGCATCTGAGAAAACAAGGAACCCGTTCATCTCACTGTCGCCGCCGAACAGTTTGGAGGTGAAGCTTCGAACCAAGATGACGAATCCTGCTTGATCAGAGCACAACGAACCTCTCTCTGTTGCAGCTGGGACACGTGAACTTGTCGGCAGTTGGATTTGTGCGCGATAAAACGTGTCGCATTGTTGCAGCGAAGTGAGCTTCAAAACTCCTGCAACCAGACCAGTCACCAACGTGTCGAAACTTTATAGTTTCCTGTCTCCAGAAAGTAATATGACAAGGACACAAACTTCACACGAAACGATTCGATGCTGCCATGTGACACGTTCTTTCTTTCGAGTACGATTTCACACAACCCATCGACGGTAAATCCTCGTAAACAAATGTGGAACTCACAGATGAGACCCCGGGGACAAAGGAACGTCCTTGTTTTTGAGAACCTGCTGCTCGAGGAGTTTGCGTTGTGCCTTGAAAAATTCCCAGTCTTCCTTCAGCATCTTCTGCTTTGCTTTCAACGCAGCCTGCAAAATGAGCAGCAGACCAAAAGTTAATCTCAGCGTTTGACCTTTCATACCGGTACATCAGTGTCGACGTCGAATGGATTTCCGAGGCATATGAACAGACCTGCTCGTCATTGTAGTTGTCCAGCAGCTGTTGACAATCCCTCCAGGCAACAGATATCACAGTCATATCATTGTCAAAGCTGAGGTATCGTTGTAAGATTAACGTGTACGTTTCTTCATCGTAGGTCCCCTCAGCTGATGGCTCTCTCCTGGTACACAAAAACGAAGATTGGATCTCGAGATCAGCTGACTGGAGGACGTCTGAGTTTGCGTTTGAATCGCAAAATGCAAAATGAACGGTTCCGAAACTCACCCTTTCTGCAGTTGCGACATGAGTTCAGGAAGACTGTTTTGAACAACTGGATCGCTGTAGATGATTGATTGGTAAAGGTGCTTGTTGTGGATCTCCCAAGTCATGCTGAACTTCTGGAGGTGTTCAGTTTCCTGGTCGTGAAACAACGGGTTGTCATCGGATTGTTCACACATCGCTGTTGCCACGGAGAATGGAACAAGACACAGTTACTCACCAACTCGGCGAGGAAAGACGCCAAGGTTTCGGCAGCATAACACAAGTTGGCATATTCATCGAGCAGCATGGAGACGAACTGTTTGGCTTCAGCAGGAGTCTTGTGCCCACACGTGAGCTGCTGCAGCATCCGCACCTTCATTTCTATCACATATTCGCGGCCTTGCGACTCGAGACGCTGGTACAGTTGATGAGGGTCCCGGGAACACAGCCTGCATTTGCAACACGCACATGAATGAACGGTGTTGCTACACGAAAGCAATTCATAGACGGAGCTGCTCATCACAAGTGAATGTACAAGTGTTTGTCGCTTGCCTGTGAACGAGCTCTTTCATCTTGTTTACGTCTGGTAATGTGGACAGGGATGGCCGAGCCTCGCGCTCTTCGGGTTTGAGTCGCTCCAGCTCCTCCAGGTGTTTGTTGTCTGCGAAGCCTGTGCCGGCCTCGCGGTACACGCAGCGCACGACGTGCCGCAGCTCCATCCAGCACTGCTGCAGTTCCTGGGTCTCCTTCACGTGCTCAGCCTCAATTTGTCTGCGCGTGTCAGTGAAAATTCCAGTTAAGTGCAACACACAACACAACCATGTTATTCAGCAGAAATGCAGTGTTGACAAGTGTCGGTTATTTCGTTGTGGCGAAAATACTGCTCACCTCCGCTCGACACAAGCTTCGCAATTGCACTGAGCAGCAGTTGGGGATTCCGCACTGGTAAGATCAGGAAAGATGGGCAGCGTGGGGACCGCATCCAACCGAACCTCGTCCTGGGGAACAAAATGGAGATCATTGATCACGCTCACACGGCGAAACCATCCCCTGTTTGTCTCAACAGAACAACCGTAAACTTTCAAGTAAAGCATCGGCCGCACGCCACTTGCCGCGTTTGCTCAAACTCTGTTCCCAAACCACTTTCTCTTACCATTTGCGCCTTTCTCTCACAATTTGCACATTTCTTCACTTGTTTGTACCTTTCCCTGACCCTTACATTGGGGGGGGGGGTAAGGTACAAACTTTTTCCCCCTGGGATCAGTATCAAATTCTGAGCAAAACATGTTTTCGGGTCAGGGTAGACGAGGGTGGGGGGCAAGGTTTGTACCTTACCCAAGCCCCGCGTAAGGTACAGGACACATACACTGACCGAGGATTCACGGCAAAAGCACTGCAAGCGCTTGCGGCTGATAACTAGCGGAAGCGGAACATACCACACGCCCGTCAATATTCCCTCTTCTCTCCTCTTCCTCGACCGTTTTTTGGCACTCTGGACAAACCCAGAGTGGCAACTGCAAAACAAAAAACTCCACTCCTTCAGCAGCATTACCAGAGCGACAAGCATTGGAAGTGTCTCAGATTCATCCACACTGACGGAAGAGGGCGGGCGAGATGTGTGGGCGGTGGTCCGCCAACAAGGTTCTGTCACCAAAATCAAAGCGTCACTCAAGCCAAAAAAGACCGAAATGGGAGGGGGGATGGGGCGGAGCATCAAAAGGTGGGTCTCTTGTTCTTGGGCATGAGTACATCACACTTTCGAAGTTGGGGTGCGTCGAATGGAGCGAGACTTACAAACAGGTGAATACGGTGGTTGGACAGGACAAGTTCGAATACACACCTGGAGTCTTACTTTTCGCCTGTGATGAAAAAGTATTGTGGTGAGCACCCCACCAGGGACAAAATTACACTTGATTTGTTTCCGAGTTGGAAAGAAAGCCAACAGCGACGTTAGAGTCCGCCATACAAGAACCGCTCTCCATTGGGACGCAGCGGTGTCTCTCGACTGAAAGCTTAAAGGTGAATACAGGTGCTTTGTCGACGAACCAAACACCAAACATACAAGAATAACGCTGTTCACGCATTCCACCAACATCTGGAGGATCTTGGGCCACGCAACAAGCTGGTTGTGTTTTTGTGACAGAAGTTCCACGGACAAACAAAATGTTTCCCGGCTGCACCTTACACAACGCAAAGTTTCTTACCGGAGTGGGCTCGTTTGAATCATCGTCTTGTTCTGGAAAAGGAAAACAGAACACAGATGAAGTTTGCGCAAATTCTGTGACATTTAAAAATTGTCGACACGAACAGTTTGCCGTCTTTCCTGATACTCGGTCGTGTCTACGAGTACATCCACACGGTCGACCCGTCTGTGTTTCACAACATTCCAATCTTGACAATCATTGCTGTTGGCCTCAAGGTTGGTAGTGCAAACATTTCCCCCATGTACCAATTTGTTTTTGTTGCACAGACAATTGGGTGAAATCGATCGGAAAACGCGAGATGTAAATGTCACAATGGACAGAAATGAAGGTTTTCTCTCACAACCAGACTGGAAATTTCATTCCCTCCAACCCGATCTTCACTTTTTCCTTGGTCTGTTCTCAGCAGCTTTCTCGCATCTCAAATGGGACCACCGACAATCTCGAAAGATGTACCTTTTCTAGAGTCGACATTCTTGGAAAGTCCTGCTGGCTCGGGTCTTTCTCGCTGGCAAAGCAAGCACGAATCGCGGCCCATGAAAGGTACTGGCGCGGGAGAAGTGGGCAACGCCATGCTGAAGTTGGGTACCGCTGGAAGGGGACCCAGGTTCAGGTTCTGGATCATGCCGTTCGGCGGCATCGGAATCTCTTCCACCTGCTCCAAAACCTGTCGTAGGTCCTGTGAAACAGTCGAATAATTTTCTGTACATTCTCGTCTTGTAATACATAATACGAGGTAAGTCAGGGTTCCCACTGCGGCTGACCAACAAAATTCCATGATTTTTCCAGGTTTTCAAAGTTTTTTCCAGGTATTTTTTTGGCTTTTTTTTGTGGAGTTTGTGGACCCTTTTGCTAAAATAAATGAAGTAAAAAATAAATAATTTTTTGTTGGAAAAAACTTTTGACAAAAATCAAAAGTTTTTCAAAAGAATCTACAAACTAATTTTTCTATTTTTGCATAAAATTTGAAAAGTAACAATTTATTTTTGAATTGTTACTTGTTTTGGGAAGGTTTTGTTTTAAAATTTCACAGAACAATTAATCTCTCCCACTTT
>JAAUXT010121131.1_pt1 | contig 16257 bp, 22 predicted proteins | sample 7278171 | NCBI WGS metagenome assembly JAAUXT01 (sample SAMN14350112, study PRJNA611818) | marine sediment metagenome | isolation source: surface marine sediment (1.8m) | place: French Polynesia: Moorea | collected 2018-08 | reverse complement strand
CCCCAGTTAAGCAACAATTGTTTTTTTGTTTTTCACATGGGGGTTAATCATTTAATAGTTTGTTGCCCCCCCCCCCTTGTTGCAAACCAGTGGTTAGTTTCGGCAAATCAACAGTTCCTGTCAGGTAGCAGTGGCCTTTTGCTGGAAGAATATGTGTTGTGAGCACAATGGCTGCTTTACGGTGCCGCGGGCTCGTTGATCTTTGTTCTTTGTTGAACAAAGCATGGCAAAGATTCCAGGCCCAGATTTGGAGTTTGGACACATTTGCAGCAGACTTGCGATTTGTTGGGTGAAGAGGTATGTTTTGATGTCTCAAAACCGACGACTGTTCCAGTTTGCCGACAGAACCACAAACGTGCGTGCACGAAGTGACGCGTGCCTGCAATCCCCGTGTCGTGTTTGTTCCGTCACGCTGTGCTTGTGCAGGTGAGAATGGTAATTACACAAAGAAAGGGACCGACGAAGCAGGCGGGCGGGAGTACGACTACTACGGGGATGGGTTCGAAGATTGGACCCGGAACCACTCGGACTACTCGTACGAAGACTCACTCGGAGGAGAAGAATCTGAAGACGAGGATGACCCTTTCTCGGACATGAACCACGACAGGCTGGAGACGGTGTGGGAGGGGGAGGACGGGGAGGTGGAGACGTATCGCATGTCCCAGGACATGTACAAGGCGAAGAAGAAGGGTGAGGACAGCAGCGACGCGCACAACCACGGACCGAAATGATTCTGTACTGACTGAGACTGTCCTGTTCGCTCCCTCTCCCATGACGCTCACAGTTCTTGATATACAAAGAACTCGTGGCTGTTTGTTTTCTTTTTGGTACGCTTACACTTTCTCCACAGTTGTAGCATTTTGCGTAGTTTTGAGCTAACGATTACGTGGTTTTGGCATGTGGTCTCAAGAACAAGCTTTGTGTGGCATCGACCAATTTTGGGCGATGTTTACGTTTCATTGTGTACTGTGAGGTGGCACTCTTTTTCTGTGGGATGTTTGACAGGCCGTTTGCTTGTTGAATTCCCTGATCTTCCAGCAGTCCCAAGTTCCCTGCACGAGACACAACCAGAAAAACTTAACCCCGCACGTGTTGTTCTTGCACATGTTGTTCTTGTGCGCTTTTCTGTCGAATTTTTGCAGGTTCTCACCACTCTGATCGCAGGGCAACCGAAGATGCTGTTTGTTTCTTGGAAGGCTTTGCTGTTGGTCCACCCAAGACTTCTGCTGATCGTGGATTCAGTGTACTTTACTAACTCTTGACTTCTGCGTGAAAACCACGCGCTGTTGCCCGCCCCACCTCCCAACATCAGAATTCAGCCGTGTTTCCCAAACCTGAATTTCAGATGAAACCGAGAAAGAGAGTGAAAAGTCAAAGGCAGAAGTCAAAGCACCCCCTGAAGTGCAAGAACCAAAAGTCAAGCCAGCTGAAGAGGACGAAATCGACGACGACGAGGATTACGAAGGGGACGACAAACTCTCAGCTGCTGACAGCAAGGGAGCGCAAGCGCAGAACACGCAGAAACAGGAAGAAACTCCTCCGAAGCAGGGTCCGGGTATGTTTCTTCAGGCTCGCACGTTTCGCGCCACCGGCCACACCTACTAACCTGAACTTCAAACCAAATCTGTGTGTACATTGTGTGTTCAAGGCACCCCATCAAATTCCATATCACACAAATCTGCAAGTAAGGTTGTGTTGATTGTTGCTCGGCTAAAACAAAGCGGTTTGCCGTTCAGTTCTGTTTACACACTGACTTGTGGGAAGCTTTCCTGTCTTGTTCGTTCCTGGCCCTGCTCACACTAAGATCTACATCCACACTGGTGTGGTCCTCTTGGATCAACAAGCGCAGCGGCTGGCTGCACACTCGCACAAAGAACCTGTTGCACTATCTCTCTTTGGAAACGCACACGTGCACGAGAGCTTCCCTCGCAAAGTCTTTGATTTCCCGGCACATGACGGAGGACAGGCCGGAAAACTGTCACCAAACAAACTAAACTTGCCCCCCCCCCCGTCATACCCTGCGGTTTCAGACCAGTACAGAATCATTTCAAGCCAAGGTCAATTTCGGTGTTTGAAAGGAATCTGCCAGGAAAAGTACTTGGGCAAAAACTTGAATTTTGTTCACGACCCTCTGTTCAGACTTTGGCGCATTTTGTGATCGTTCTTGGTTGTTTTTCCGCAGCCAAGGGCCAGAAGAAACCGAAGCTGGTCGCTGAATCGTCGAGCAGTTTTATGACCTACTTTGTGCTCGCAATAGTAATCGTAGTTGTCGGGTATCTCGTGTACCACAACAAGCAAAAGGTAAGTGACGTCGTGTCGAGCTGTCAAACCTGTTTGAATGATGGACGCTCAGGCTGCGAATTCCGCAGAGTCGCGTTTCTGTGACGTTTGGCTTCAAACTCTGTCCTTATTCAGTCAAACCTTCAGACAGGTTTGACAGAGTTTTCCTCTTTTTGTCGTGGTTTTTGTATCGCTCATCGGTAGTTGACAGCAGCTTGAATCACCAAGAATGACTGCAGTGCACCTGCATGATTTTTTTCATGATTTTTGCATGAATTATTACAATCGTCTTGACCCCACAGCTTATGGGACTAATGATAGAAGGTCGACGCAACGGCAAAAAACGGGGCTCCGGGGAGGAGTACCAGCGGCTTACGACCGAGGATCCCCGGACCTAGGCTAGTGTTAGCTCTCAGCCTTACGCTGCATGTTACCAGCGGCCGCCGCGCTGGCGACACCTGGCGCACGCACATTGACAGCTTTTCCTTGCACTCCCCTGCCCTGGGGTTAGAAGTTATGCAAGAAATTATAGTTGAAAATGTTGAAATGGAGGAATGGGAAACTTGGGTTTGTGTTTCGAGACGTTTGCATGCCCTTGTCTCTTGTTTGTAAATTGACGGACGGTTCGTCTGAAAAGTGACGCGTCCAGTCAAACAGTTCTCGCGTCCGTGTCCCGTTGTAAATATCATGTCCACGGTCTGTGACCCGAGGCCTGGGTGGCGACCAGATCTTGTTGCTCTTCCACGAAAAGATGCCTCAAAAACAGGACCGTCAGTCAGCAAGCTGGCTGAAAGCAGAGGCTTTCTTCTGGATCTCCGCAGGTTCTTGTGCACGTTGAAGCGGAGCTGCGCATGCGATGCATGCACATGTGTGCGCAGCAGAAACGCTCATTGGTTGAGGAACTACCGCAAAACCTCGCGTTATTTCCCTGTTTCGGACCAAATTTTGGTCTTTAAAGTTGGTGAACCAAATTTGGGTGGTATGTGTGTCTGTGTTGAGGTGAGGATTCGGGAAACAAACGCAACTTCAGACGAACTCCAAGAGACGCGTCGGACTTTGGACCAAAACTGAGACCCGGTGTTGTGCTTTTCTTGCAGATCTTGGCATTTTTGATAGAGGGACGCAACAGTCACACGGGGAGAAGACGGAGCGGGGGCGGGGAGTACAAGCGCCTCTCGACCAACGTGGAGGATACCATACCAAATCTCGACTCTTCAACGGCCACAAAAAACTTCATTTACTAGGAATCAGATGAACTCCGGCCACGAGGCATAAATGTGATTGAGACATTTTCCACGGTTGAAGTCCCAAAGGAGACTGGTGAATACGCGTCCACTGCGAGATATCTAACGGAAGCCCTCCGTGCCAGGACGTGTTGGTGAAACAAATGTGATATCTTTGCAAACAGCACTGTAATATTCAAGTCTGTCATGTTGTGAGCTTCCTGCCCCCTGGAACGAATGTGCGAAGTCTGGAGCGACGGGTGTGGTCTGTGCGAAGTCCCTCTGTGTCCCATGTGATAATCTGACGTGTATTCCCCGTACACGCCGGGTGTTGACATTTCTGACATATCACTGCGTGATTTCAGAGGTTTTGTTGTCTAGTTTGGGTTGGAAATTTATATTTTTTTGCGTTGATTTCTTTTGTATTTTTCTACGTTTTGCGGGCGAAAATGTGGTTCCATGTGATCGGGATTTCCATTTGTTGCAAATGTTGCTGATGTGCGGTTATTGTTTCAGGTTTACATTGGTGAAGCTTGTGAACACTGAGTTGATTTGCACATTTGGGGACACGTGTACATAGTGTGCGGGTTTCTTCCAGTCGCAGTTGCACTCAACACAGACGCAGCTTTTGGTTGATGTTTTTGTTGACTCGTGACATTTTGAGGTCTGAACTCATCCGTGTGAAACTAAAGATAGTGTCGATGAACGTCATCGAGAGAACAAACGTGCGCGTATCAACAGGCATTTCGTTTGTGCGATGACAATCGGAGAAGCCTGGTGAACATGAAGCTGTATGTTTTCAGTCCCGAATGTTTCCAGTTTCTGCGCTGATCGTGCAGTTAGAAGCCACTCCTTTGAATCTAGTCAGTGTGGCGGAAACGAGTGCTTTGACATTTGCGTGGCATTGCTTCGTCAAAAACATTCCGTGAATCTGTTGAAATGGAGTGTTGTTTGTGTTGGGTTCCTCTTTTTGCTCTTCAGGCTTCAAAAAAGAGTAATTTGTTTCCCATCTCGACTGCTCTGTTTTTGTGCTACGAACCTTTGCTTGGAACAACGAAAAGAACAGGTCTGAGGGTTCACGTTCTGCTCATTGATAGAAAAGCTCAAACTCCTTCTTGCAGCCTTTGTGTTGGTTGCGCTGATGTTGTAGTCGATGCATCAAAACCCATTTGGCGGAGCTGGGTCCTTCACGCGCTGTAGTATACCTGTGTTACCTGTGAAACTTCTTGAGCAGCGAGTTGTTAATTTATCACAGTATGTTCAGGTCAACAAGTTGTGTGAGTGTACTGTGTCTTATTTTTCAAACTTTGCGTGTTTTGTTGCCATTTCTGTTGGCACGGTGAAGTAAGTTGCCCCTTCAACGCAGAGTACGTCTCTCTGTGTCCCGTCCCTGATGAGCCAACACGACGAAGTATTGGTTGCTGCACAAGGGTCTGTACTGGGAAAATCGGAACCGTTGTAATTATGCGTGGGTTGTATTGCTTGCGTTGGGTAACCACTCGGAAATGCTTCCTGTGAATCTACCTCTGCCGGATCTGTCCTTTGAACAACAACAGCTGAAAAATTGGCACTTGTAACGGAATGTCTATGACAGGGTAGGTTGGCAGCATTACGCACCGAGGGGGAAAATTCCGCATCGGGGAGTCTACGGCAAGACATCGTGATCAAGGTACTCATTTCATAACGAAGTCATTGCGGTTCATCTGTTTGCACATGCCACATGCGAAAGCGTGAATAAAATGCCATTTTGTATTGAATTGACTTGTTGGGTTCCTTGTCGCGTCAAATTTGATCCAAGGAGACTGCACGCGACAAAATGCGCGAGTTGATTCTGGTCATTCCCTGGGACGACCTGCAGGAACGATTCTTGGTCAGATTGTTGATGCCTTGACTGACAACGATGTCCAAGAATTTTGATAGTTTTCAAGCGCGCGGCTCGGCGAAGCAAGTCAAGGAATTTGAAGCCCAGTCTCAATTTGTGGATTCCCACCACTTTTTCTAATGGTTTCCCTGTCAACTGTACACACACACACACACACACACACACACACTCGGACATAGACATGGCCACAACAACCTGTTGAAAGCAGTCTTTTTGCTACTGGCTGAAATCGAAGAAGGACCTGTCGTGTACGAGAAGACAGGCTGCGTGTGTGTGTGGGTGGAATGATTGTCAGAATCGTTGACCGCCTTTTTTCGGAGGCAGGGATGCATGGGAACAAGAGGGAAATCAACGGTGTACAAGTCTCATGAAAAATTCACAAGACGTACTTGTGGCGAAGTGAGCGATTTGGTTCCAAGTGGAACTTTTCACTTCTTTGGTAGACACCCCCGTACTGCCAAAACAAGTGCGAAAGCAGGCTTTCCTCAATATTGGAACATTATTGGCCCAAAATTTGTCCCAATGAGTCTTTTCCGGCAAAAAGCACGAGGCTTTTTGTGTCACTTTCAACCCCTGGTGTGGGCAAAAGCCCATGAATGCTTCAGACTCGGAAACTCCCAAGTTGGTGGTCTGTGATTTCGTCTTGCCTTTTGCAAGTTATTTTGCAACAGTGTTTGTTCATTTTGTGTTTTGCCACAAGGCATGCAAATTTGACAGGGACAAATCAAGAGCCAATGTCTGTAAGAACTCTTGAAACCTTGACGGGTCACCCGTGAAGCGAACGGAACGCAAAGCGCAAAGAACAAACACTTTTCCGTTTTGAATCAACGTGGTTTTGCAGCTGCCGATCGCCTGCAAGTCCTGTGCGCAGGTCATGCAATTCTTGGTGCGTTCGGATCGCGTGGATCTTTTTCATTTGTTTGCACCCAACGTGAAACAAACCGAAAATTTTGTGACCGAGTTGATGTATGAAGAAAGGAGAATTCCCAGACTCTCTGGACCCTTTCGTAACCTGTACATGCTCCTCCCCCGCCGTTAGACGTTCTCCGGAAACTCAGCCCCTGCTGACATTTCGGGAGGACAACCTCAGCTCACCGCTGGGCTCTGTTGAAAATACCACTGGAAATACCGACAAGCGTTGGAATCCCTTTTTTGGCTTTTGCGCTGTCTTTATGCAACACGACGCTAAAGAAGAGGCACTTCCATCCTCATTTGGCTCGTCCATGTTCCTGATCTCCGCTGAGGTACCTTCGGTGATGAAGCTGCGATCCGAGGCATCTCGGTCGGATCACCGACGCGCACGTCCTGGTCGAGGGAAGCCGCTCCTTTTGAGCCTCGCTCGTGCTCGTCAATGGTTTGATCCATCTCCGGATATAAAATTTGCCACAAAACTAGACTTGCTGGTCGTGAAAGAATCTGACGGAAAGTCTCTTGTGTTGGATATTCACTCGACGTGAAAACGAGTTTTCATCGCCTGGCAAAGGTGAGTGCACAGGGATTGTCATAAATTTTTCAACAAACTTTTTCAATTTTTGTGCTTTTTCGACATCATTGTCTGAGCAAACGCAACACCCAAGGGGACAGGGGAGAAAACGCCCGTAGCTCTGCTTTCTTCCAGGAGAAACAGAAGGAAACAGTCCCAGCCACAGCTTTTTCTTCTTTGCTTCTGTCGTACGCGTTGAAAAATACATATCTTCATGCCCAAAAGAACAACAGTTTTGTAGCCTGAGAAACCATTTGTTTTTCATTCTGAAGGACAAAATGGCTGCATTCAACTTCAAAGAGTTTGAGACAGTTAAAACTTTCCTGCGCGTCGATTGTTGACGCCTTTACATTCTCTTGAGTGAAAGTTTTCCTTTTCAGGCGTTTTGGTCTTGCGATTTGACCAACACAAGAAACCACATTCATTGGTGTGGGGCTATTTATCATTGCAAGAAAATTTTAATTCTGTGCAATTGAATGCCTGTCAAAAAACTTGTTCCAAAGAAGATGATCGTTTTGGGAGTTGAATAACCAACTTACACTCGTGTGTAAAGACAAAAAAATTTGCTTGCTTTGATTCAACCCAAATGCTGGTTTGCTATAGTATGATACGAGGGAACCTTTAAAATTAAGTTGTTTTTTGCGATGACGAGGACACCAATGGAGGTATCTTGCAGGAAGCAAAATAGCCAACACTAAACATCTGAAGAGTACAACCAACATGTAAAAAGCATTCAAAAGCATGCGCAACATGGGTAAAAAACTGGAAATGATTCTACTCATGCAGGCACTTCAATGGTGCAACAAACAGAAAAGTCACTGGTCATCATCTTGGTCATCCATGTCTGAATCCTGAGGGCTAAAAGACAGTCCGTGGTCATCTTCTGGGTTGATCTGCAGGTGCATGCCCTTGAAGTACTGTCCTTAGCTCTTCACACATTTCATCCACCTCATGGGCAAACATTCCAGAGCTGCTCTGTAGTCTTCTTTGGGGATGTTCTTCAGAGCCTGTCTCACTGCTGTCTGCAGCTCCTGGAGTCCCCTGAACTTGTGCCTGTGGAGGTCAGCCTTCAGCCTGGGGAAGAGGAAGTAATCGCAGGGTGCAAGGTCAGGGGAGTAAGGTGGGTGTGGCACTATGAGAATGTCACTTAACCCAATGAATGCCAGGGTGGGGATCACTGTGTGGGAGGACGCATTATTGTGCTGCAAAAGGAATGTCCTGTAGCCTTCATCTGTCATCTCCCAAAGATGTGGTCTTTTCCATCTGATCTGCTCCTTGAGTACTCGCAGGGTCTCACAGTAAGTCTTAGATGTGACATTTTGTCCTGGTGTTACAAACTCCACAAGCACTGGTCTGCTCATGTCAAAAAAAGCTGTGAGCATGGACTTTCTGGCTGACCAGTTGCGCAAAGGTTTGAGAGGGCATGGTGCTCCCTTGGGATGCCATTCCTTTGAGTCCTTCCTCAGAGGGAGCTCCTCAACACTCACCCAGGATTCATCACCAGTCACCACTTTGGCCAGGAACTCATTGTCTTGTCTGATGGACTCCAAGTTTTGCTCACAAAGGCAGACCCAGAAAGCCTTTGGTTCATCAGTGAGTAATTTGGGGATGAATTTTGGGCACAGCTTGGTCATGCGCAGATCCTTTTTGAGCACAGTTCTCACAGAAGATTCACTCATGTCCAGATGTTGTGACAGCTCGGAGATAGTGCAGGATCTTTCAGACTGCACAGCTGTGAGTACTCGCTGGATGTTGTCCAGTGTTCTTGCTGATCTGGGCCACCCTGTTCTCTTGACATCCTTGATGGAATCCCTCCCTTCTCTGAACTGTTTGTTCCACATTTGAACTGCTGCTTTGAACATTGTCTCTGCTCCAAAAACTGCATGGAGGCATGTCCAGCACTGAGTGGGTGTGGCACCTGACTTCTGGAAAAATTTGATGACTGACCTCTGCTCTTCACATCACTCCTTGTTAAAACAAATTCACAAACAAAACAGCAAGAAAGAAAACTTTAAAATTTGGAACATCGTAAACATACCTGCCCACCAAAATGTTGCTCATTGGCAGTCTGACTTCATTAAACTGTTGCCAGGATCGACCAGCAATGGCTGGGATCAAGGTTCACATGGTGCAGATAAAGACAAGTCTTTGGATAAAGTTTGTCTCCAACATGACCACTCAGGACTGAAAAGTGTCCTCGTCATCACAAAAAACAACTTAATTTTGAAGGTTCCCTCGTATTCACCTGGTGTAGTTCGATATCTTTTGGCACATTTGAGTTTGATCTTGAGGAACCTGGAGGCTTCAGACCTCTTACAACGCTCCATGGAAGTGACTGCAAAACAGTGGTGTTTTGATTTTCCCCATCCCCAACCCAAATAGAACGAATCAGTGAAGATATTCGACAAGTTCTGTCAAGGAATCCGAAGATTGGATCTTCAGTTTCAAATCTTAGCGGTAAAATCTCCGTGGACACGAGGCGTGTCTACTGCCCCGGACCAGCTTCATCCGATAAAAGCGGTGTGTATGGACAAAAAAGAAAGAAGCTTGCTTGCTTTGGATTCCCACATGGCATGACATTTTCCACCCTCTTGAATTTGGCCTTGTTGCCAAAAGTGCGAAGTGGAATCAATTGTGTGCGTGGGTGGTTTGGTGGACGCAGATTGATCGTTGTGAAGAGTGGCCTGGTCCGCGGCCTGGTCCTGAACTGCTGGGTCCGATTTGTGCAGTATTCTCAATCGGTGGACACTCCACCTGACTTCCTCCCCAAAGACTGATTCGGGATCCAAATTGTCCGGTGAACAACGAATTACACTCAGGTGGCTCACTTCGCCAATTCGGAGTCAATTTCAAACCACAGCAGTTGATTGAACTCAGACAACAGAGGACGATCCAAGGGGTTTCACAATAAATTTTGATTTCTTGGGCCCCTAGATCAGCCCTGAACAACAACTTTTCTCCATCATAGCACGAATTTAAAAACTGATACAAAAGCAAGCCTGAATGGTGATGAAAAGTCAGCTGAGATAACCGCAAACCCAAAGGGTGGCAAATGCCCAATTCCCAAATTCGCTGCCTGTGTCGAAGTCTCGCACATTCCGTGGACAAACTTTTCCGACACGGTTTTCTCTGTTCTCGTCTTGTGTACCTTCACCCTAAATCCACTTAGCTCAGATTGCTTCTTCATTACAAACGTGTCAAACTAATCTTTCTTGAGACTCTCTGAGCCTCGAGGAGAGCGACAAGAAATCTAAACATAACGTGGAAAATTAATTGTGTGTCTCTCCATGCCTTGAGTGTTTCTTTCTTCTCATCCTTGATACTGCAAAGAAACCAGCGGTTGTGTGCATTTTGTGGAAGGACGGAAAGGGGAAAGTCTGATCCGTAGCTCCGTACTGCAACAATCCGCTTAAAATTGCTGTCATACAAACAACGGATGAGTTTCACAAAGCAGGACACACAAGGAGCATCGTCCCGTGTGGGAGACAAAGTCTGACTGACTGAACTCGTCGAATGAGATTCTCCTAAATTGGAACATTTGATGCTTTCAAGAGAATGCTGCTGAAAGTTGTGAACAGAATTTCATGCCGAGTTAGCGCCACTTCAAATGTACAGAGTGACAAACACACTGTTTCATCCACTGTCACCTGGCCTGCTGTTTCACTCGGCTTTGCAATTGTGATCGGGCTGCATGGGTCTCTTTGGTCAGGCAAGTTCACTGCGTGCATTGAGTCAGACCTGATATGGTCATGTTGAGCCAGGTCAGGCTTGCTGTGTGTACCCAGATGCAAAACCGTGGATCCATACAGGTGCAAACATGGGCCTCTCTGCTGTCGTGCTCTTCATGCAAGAGTCGCAGAAACATGTTCAAATTGCTGAGGCACATGCTGTGCCCAACATCAAAACGATAAATCTACGCTCAGGCATTCAGCAAATACGAGGGAAAATGGAAAGTTATTCTTGCAGTTCATGATGATCAATATCAAAAGACGGCCTGTCCTTCACAAGATCTCCAAAAAATTTGACCTGGATGGTCTGGATTTATGCAAATATTTGTGTTCCGCGCAAAGAGAGAACATCAAACTTGTTGAGAAAGCCACACCAATTACAAAACTTTGTCCAGAGAAACTCTGTACAACAGGCAGGAAAGAAGAAAAACGATTAAAGTGTTCCTTTCTGCATTTCACAGACGAGCGCGTTTGTCCGAAGCTGCACCTCTGAGGCAGCACAAACAATTCTGGTTGTGAATTGAAAAACGTTGGGGCCTGGCAAGTGGAAGAATTTGCAAAAAGTGAAAATGACAAAAACAAAAATATCTGGAGATTCTCTCTCTCTCTCTCTCTCTCTCTCTCTCTCTCTCTCTCTCTCTCTCTCTCTCTCTCTCTCTCTGTTATTCCAGGCTTGTTTCTTCTGGTCTGGTCGTTCTGCTGCCTCTGTCTGTCTGTCTGTCTGTCTGTCTGTCTGTCTGTCTGTCTGTCTGTTTCTTTCTCTCATTCTTTCTCTCTGTCTGACTCCTTGTGCGCTTCCTGCTCATGATTTGCACTGACTCAGAAAACGCTTTGCATTGATCTCTATGCAATTTTGTCTGTATTCTACGTGCAGAGTGAGCCACTGAAGGGAGAGTGTGAGAGAAGCAGCGCGCAGAACGACGGGCACCAGGTGGCGCCTCATCACACTTCCGGTTTCACGCACGACAAAGGCCATGGTGGAAGGGGTTCCCTCTTCCTCCTCACGACGGATTTTCCTCGCTCTTCTCACGCTCTCCATCGCGTCCGGAACTAGTGTTCACGACCGGAACTGCCACTGCGTTCCGGACCAATGGCAGGGGATACTCGCCAGTACGGACAGGGAGTTTGACCTGACGGGCGGCCGCACAGGCGCCAGCCAGACGTTCCTCTACATCACGTACGACTTTGTGAACAAGAAGTTCGCAATGACGGACCTCAACACGGGGAACCGAGCCATCGCGGACTACACCAAGGTGAGAGTCGCGTTGTTTTCGACGCTTCAAGAGTAAACTTTGGATGAGTGTTGTCCGTGCTGGAATTCTGACAAAACCATACCTTTGATTGAGACTTTGGATCACAACTTGTGCAATGTCAGTCTACCGGCCGCAAAACCACATCACGGTCTCAAAGTCTCAAAGTCTCACTCGGGCAATTTTCATACTTAACGCGCGTGCAGGGCATGAATGTGTTTCAGCTTGGGACCGTCCAGCGCGGGTCTCCAAGCTGTCATGACTTCATTTGAAAGCTCCATTTTTCTGAACTTCAAGCTCCCTGACTTTCAGGCATGGATGCAGCGTTTCAAAGACATCCTGAATAAGTGGCCAGTGAGCAATTCATGAGGATAATTACTCTCTGGACCACGATTGACCCTTATCTGGATGTGGCCACACTTTACAACTTCCTTCGGATATTGCGCCTCTTCCCGTGTCGTGACCTTCGGTCGATCCACCTGTCATTGACAGATTCTGAAATTTCCCCCAATTTCCATTGAAGCACCTTGTGAATGGCAAGTTCCACTGCAGTTTATGCACAAATCCATTGGAGTGCTTCGAGCTTGCACTGCAAGCTATGGTCTCACGGTTTTGTTCGTGTCACACCTCCGAAATTGGAAATTGCGTGCAACAGGTCGCTTCCTTTGTGAACCTGGACGCGTTGTGTGAGCGTACACCAAAGTGTACGTGTAGATGTGCTCGTAGTCATTTCTTTGGGTTTACTTGAAAACTCGAATTGAGTTCTCCAAGCTGCAGGTGTGCACTCGCCTAGGTTGATGACACTAACAATTGAAACATGCATGGTCTGTGAAACTTCGATTGCCTTTTCAACAGATCCCGTCGGTTTTCTCTTTGCTGACGCGCCTCTGCTGAGTTTCAACAGTTTGATGCGCAAACCTTAAATTCTTGTCCGAAGGTGACTTTCACCTCGTACATTCGCGCTGGTATTCCCTGAGCTGATTGGCATTTCTGAAGCAAATCACAGCGTGCATCTGAAGACATTTCTTCCACCACGATGACAGTCAGAAATGATGGAGTGTTTCCCTTTTGGTGATGGTTAGAATTTGTACAGCGTTCTGGTTCCTCAAGTGCAGTGCAAAAACGAGGCACCAACCACGATGCGCGCATCATCTTCTGGATGCTGCGTCCCTGGCTTTGTCAACAAACCAGAACGCTGTTCCGATCAGAGACTGTGCTCCGGACAAGTCAGATTTATGGAAGGGACTCCCTGTCTGCTTGTGAATTGAAAAACGCCAACCACAACGCGCGCGTTTCTTCTGGATGCTGCGTCCCTGGCTTTGTCAACAAACCTGTTCAGCACAATTTTTACCTGTTCAACACACCTTTTTCCAAGGGATGTGTGACACCAAACGGCTGTTCTGTTGTTTTGGTCAGCATAACACAAGCTTTTCACAGAAAATCCACAACAAAATTGAGGTTGCTTTACAAACCATCTCAGCACTGCAAAGGAAATATGTTCACCTTCAGTTCATCGTGGTCAAAATTGGAGAGTGTTGCAAAGTCTGGTTGGCTTTATGGTTTGGCCTGTCATCCAATATATCCAGGGTGCAATTTCCAGAATCCGTCACTCGCTGTTGAAAACAGATTCCCAGAATAGCGTCTCTGGCCAGGACCTGGCCAACATCGGTAACACAAAACTGACCTCTTTTACTCTGCATACAGGTGAACAGATAAAATGATGAAATCGCAATTGCAGAACTGAAGCAGAAACCCCACCGCTGGGTTTATTGGCACGACTGTGTCTCGATGGCCTGTCCTGACAATGAATTGTTGGACATTCCTCGCGCAACAATCCAGTGAACGGGAAGTCAAAGTCTACTCGTACAGCCAGACAGATTCGGGAGTTCTTCGCATGTTTGTCGGCAGCCTGTGCTCGTGAGTGCAACTCGGCGCACACCCCGGTCAACCCTGCGTGAGTCTTCTGCTTGGACCGGACACAGTCTGCGCTCTGTGCGGATGAACGCGAGCCAAGTGAAGAGTATACAAGTGTCCGGTACAACGTGGTTGTGCAGCAATTAGTGTGTCCTTCACCAGTGAGAGCAAACAACATGAACTCAGCACTCTCAGTGTGTGTGTGGTTTGAATCCAGTGGACGACTGAGTCTTGGTGAACATTTGACGAAGCCACGTTGGAGGGGCACCAGGGGCTGTAGAAAACAAAGTCGTGCTTCAATTTTACCACCGCAGGACGTTGACGGTGGAGCTTGTCAAGGTGTGCGCGTGCCTTCATGATGTCCGACTGGATTTAGAAATCTATTACCGAGTAGATCGTGGAAATGTGACATAGCGAGTTCAGTCCCAAGCGAGTTGATTTTGGTCACCAGTTTGCTGGCTCGACCTGAAAAGATGATCAGCTTGCTTGAAGCCAAACTTCACCTGGTTGAACTGGAAGGAATTGAACAGAGCCATAAAAACGAGAGTCAGAATGCTTCGTCACAGCTGAAGTAGCACCAAGGGAAGGATGCAACCTGATTCGGAGTCCTTTGGATCAAACACGTCTGACTGCAATCGAGTCCAACGAAAAGCAGAAACCAGCGGTGTACTGGAAGAAGCACTGACTTGAACCAGCTGTTTCTGAGGGATCCTCCCGGTTTGGGACAAACCAGGACCCAACCTTTGAATGTGTCCTGAACTCAAAAATGACATAAGGCACAAAGTCATTACTTCAACGACACAGAGAAGGCCAATGACCTCTTGTGTCCACCCGCCCACACTACACGTCCTCTGCCAGATGTTGGCGTCAAATTGTGCAGTGTTGTTGTGGCAATGATGGACATTGCGTGCGATCCGGACAAGTCCAACACGTCGTTAGCATGAAAGAAGCAATGTCCACACCTGAGATCTGGTGACTTCGACCAATTACAGTCGATTGAGGCGACTCGGGTGGCAATCAACCTCTGGTCTGGTTTGAACAGCGCATAGCCAAAACAACCTTTTTTGTGCAAGACTGGACTGCTGCATGACCCAACAAACCTCGTGCCTTCTGCATTGCGTGGCGATTTGTGTGCTTGAAGCAGCAGGTGTTTGCCACAAAGTGTCCAAGTGACGAAGTCTGCGTCACACACCCGAAGCAGATGCAGGGGCGTACCAGCACAACCCACGAAAATGTCATTTTGCGCGCTTGCAATTAAGTTCTGCCGTCAGGCGTACTCTTTCCAAAAATGTTTTGCTTTGGACAAGGTCCCGGACTGCAACGCACCTGAGTCTGACCGTGCGTCCCTGCGTCACTCGCTGTGTTCAGAAATGCTGACTTTTTCAAATCGATGCAGAAACCCTCGACCTACGTCCAACACAACTGGTCTGTTTTCCTTGCAGAGGCAGGTTTCTCTTTTGCGAGCGTGCTGTTGTGGATGGGAACATTTGAGCCAAGGACCTGTGAGTCCGATCTCCAAGTGGTGTGAGGCAATGGCTTCCAACACCTGGCGGCTGAGCCACGGCAACAAATCATGAGAAAGCAAGACTGTGTCTCGGTGAATCCAAACAAAACCTTTTTGTCATTTTGGGTGGATACCCACCAATCAGACAAGAGTGTACCAATGCCAAAGACGTCAAACCTGTGTGGAATGTTCAGGTTCCCTGAACTACAAGTCAGGCACTCGTTTTTGGCCTGGTCTATGACCTTGTACACTGTTCTCCAACACAACTTGTGATCACTGTAGAAGCAAATAGGACCAGAATGCAACCAGGGTACAGAAAATATTGGTTCAACAACAGACACGTTTTCTTTTCTGTTTCAGAACTTCAAATATGTCATCAGAAATGGCAGATGCAGGGGGCTTCACACACAGGAAACCATGAGACAAATGTGCCTGCCAGGTGAGAAAACTTCACGTACACAAATTATTCGGCACCTGAGCCCCCAATCCCACCGAACTTGCAACAACTTCCCAAGCAAGTTTGTGGCTTCAAGACATCAAAGGAGACGTGTTTCCCAAGGTTGGCGTGATGTACCCTGCCTGACCTCCCCCCCCCCCACACACACACCTCGTTCCACTGCAATCCTGAATTGACCTGAGAGAACCACGCTCTGATTTTCATCGGTGTTTTCGTGTCTCCAAGTGTTTGCTGTTCTGCGGTTTGATCAAACTCACCAAACCGCTGCGTCTTTGCGACGGATAAAAACGCGACGGAATATATAATCAGGACCAATCCCAGATTTCTACATTGTACCCAAGACTCTGTTGACAAACAACGTTTCCAACATCCAGGCAGCCACAAATCAAGTCTGCTAGGGAATAATTGCAACCCGAACATGTTAAGTGTACGAGGCATGCAATCTAAGTAACCGATTGGGCAACGTTTTGTGTGGATCGGGTGCAAATTTTTACCAATCCTTGGGGAATAGCAAAGAGGCAACCTTTGTCTTCCAT
>JAAUXT010011878.1_pt1 | contig 16258 bp, 20 predicted proteins | sample 7278171 | NCBI WGS metagenome assembly JAAUXT01 (sample SAMN14350112, study PRJNA611818) | marine sediment metagenome | isolation source: surface marine sediment (1.8m) | place: French Polynesia: Moorea | collected 2018-08 | reverse complement strand
TTTTTTCTTTTTTACCTCCATCTGACTGTGGACCACTCCAAATGCTAAACTAAACAATCTTTTGTCCTGCCCAGACATTGTAGACCTACAAAGCATGAAACTCATCAAACCTTGACACAAAACTCGACACAAAATTCGACAAATTTGCTCTGAAAAGCAAAAACACGTCTTACCTCATGAAATCCAGCGTCTGTTTTGTTTTGGCGGGACGTGACGTCACGTGTTTCCGGTAAAACCTGCGGTAGAAGCTGTTCGATTGCAAGACAAATCTGCGGTAGAGGCAGTTTGCGGTGGGTGCAAACTCGACCCGAAATTTGCGGTGCAATCGAATACGTCCCAGGGTTCGTTCTGGATGTGAAGATTTGAAATCGCAGAACCTGATGTGTTTCGTGTGACGTGCCTATTTCTTGATGTTTGCTTCCTGCATTCGATCTGCGCACGTATATTTACCAGGATTGAAGAAATTGTGTTGAATTGGACAAATTGAATGTGTTCCGTTAGAACCAAGATTTGGATGGGGGAAGGGGGAGCCAACTGCGGTCGTCTGCCCTTCGGGGTGGATCTACCCAATTTGAGCTCTGATGCAGATGCAGTCAAACAGTAACGTAGTCCTCGTGACACAAGATTTCGCGGGTGCGATTGTTTTTCTGGGCTCAAGCGGGAGTCCCTTGGTCTGGGTGTCCAACTTGGAGCCACCAGAAGCTCTGCGCTAAAAACCAGGAGGAAGCCTTCCTCGTCGCACAGCACCAGTCTGATACCAGTCAAAGCAGCTACTTTGCGTCCATTTCACGCGTTTACACGAAAGTACTCGTTTGCAGGAAGCTTCTGGCAGGTATCCGACTTCCACTATGACCAGAACTACAGTATGAGCGGCCTGCGGTCTGCCTACTGCCACGCTGTGGGGCTCGGCGGCGGCGGCGGGGTGAACGGGTCGGACGGGCAGCAGCTCGGGAGGTTCGGCGACCGCGACTGCGATGCGCCTTGGCTGCTCGCGACGTCTGCCGTCGAGGCCATGAAGAAATTCAAACCGGATCCAGATTTCATTTTCTGGACAGGGTCAGTGCATGAAAATTGATTCTGTGTCCAGTGTTTTCCTGCTTCGTTTGTAGTTTCTGGTTGTGTGTGTGTGTGTGTGTGTGTGTGTGTGTGTGTGCGAAGGAGTACGTGCGATTTGTTGGAAACACCGTGACACCTTGTGACAGGTCAATCTACTTGACACCAAGTGCTGTGCCAACAAGGAACGAAAATGTCGCTTTCTGAAGCGGTAGACAGGCCGATCAAACTGTTCTTTGATTGGAACGTCAGTTTGCAGTTCCTGACCAGATTTTTCCGCTGTTGTGTTGCAGGGACAACGTGCCTCACGTTCCCGACTCTCTGCTGGACCCGGAGAAAGTTTACGTCACCGTCAGCAACGTCACCAAACTGCTGCGCGACGCTTTTCCCAACACACACATCTACCCGTCGCTGGGCAACCACGACGTCTTCCCTGCAAATCAGGTACGGGGCGTCATTGGAAACGTCTCACGCTTGACGCGTTCTGTGTCTGTGACGCAGCGCCAACAGAGGCGTGGAGCGAATTGCGTGACGCCGCTCCATACTCGAGTGGGTGAAATCTGTGTCCACTGCCAGCCAGCACATGGAGGTCCCTGTTACAACAGTTCGTGATGATGCATGTCGGTGAACACGCTTGCGACTGTGGGTGTTGCAGATCGCTGCTGATCGTGCTTACTACGAAGGGTTCCTCACCAAGTGCGGCTGGGACGAGCTGATTCCGAAGGACGCGCAGGAAACCTTCCTCACAGGTACGTCTGTGTGCGCGCGCGCGCACACACAGACACACACACACACACACACACACACACACACACACACACACACACACACACACACCGTCAGCCACAGTAATGGGCTCCCACCCTGGTGAAGGCCGAGTCCCAGTCCACAACAAACTTGTCCGAATTGTGAAAAATACGCCTGTGAGGCCGCGTGTCCTCTGCTTCGTTCCGTACGACAGCGACGCACACTCTTTCCAGGATCAGACCTCCAGCATATCTGGTCATGAGGAGGCATTTGAAAATTTTACACTGAAACAAGTGGTTGTTCCTGTGGCTCAAGGCTTGATTTTGGGAGGTGGGAGCAATCAATATTTTGTTGGTCAGAGGGAGTTGGGGCCCTTGGTGTGACTGACCCCTGTCACGTGTGTGTTGCGCAGGCGGTTACTACGCAACGGAGGTGCGGCCCGGGCTCGTGCTCGTCATGCTCAACACCAACATGTATTTCACGCTGGACCGGCGCACGGCGGGGCAGGCGGACCCGGCCGGGCAGTTCGCCTGGCTCGAGGGCACGCTGGACATCGCCCGCCAAGCCCAGCACAAGGTACGCGTGCCTCTGGCGTGGTTCGCTGTGACGTCATTGTGTTCACCCGTGAATTCTCCAACATGTGAGATGCTACAAAGAGCATCCGAGCGATCCAACCTGGGATGTACGGAAAGTCTTGTGGACCGGAAAGATTCTCAGGTGCAAGCTGCACGTCGTGTCTGTGCTAACACTTCGAGAAAATGGCCTTGACGAGGTCCGGTTCACACGGGTGCGTTTCGCAATTGGGTTGATCAGGTTGGCGTTGCGTTCGTTGTCTGCTCCCGACACAACGTCTTTCTGCGCTTCTGACCTTCGAGTGAGCAACAGAAACGAACTTTGCAACCAAGGTCCCCTGCACTTAGAACCCAAATGTCAGTTCCATGCAGAGCTGCCATTGGCCAACGCGATTTGACTGCTGCGCACGCAGGTGTACGTCGTGGGTCACGTGCCGCCAGGGGTGTCGCCCGACCTGTGGAAGTGGATGTACCCAGAGGCGAACGCGCGTCTCGCGGCGATTCTCGAGGAATTCCATGACGTCATCATCGCGGGGATCTTCGGCCACGAACACACCGACAACTTCCGCATCATTTACGACAAGAACGGTAACGTAGTGTGTTTTGGCACTTTCCTTGGGTTTGAAACAGCAGCACGTCATCTCAGTCACGTCACGTGGCTGAAGTGCGTTTGAGGTGGTCTTGGATTTGAACAGTGGCGAAGTTAGAAGCTCAGGTCCAGGAATATCTCTGAATGGAAGAATCTTCCACACGTTGCCCTGCGGGCGCTGTTTTCTGCGTTGCTCAAAACGTTTCAATTCTTTGCACGGAGAAGTGAAAGTGAAAGCGCGGTTGTGATTGGTTGGTTGACAGGTTCAGCAGCCGTCCCTCTACTGGTGGCGCCATCCGTGGCGGGACGCGGCGTCTCTAACCCGAGTCTCCGACTCTTCTCGTACAACCGCAGCGCGGGGCAATTGACGGACTATCTGCAGTACCAGCTCAGCATTGACCTTGACCCCGCCACGCTCAACAACATGGCGGCTGCTGACGGGGAGGAGGAGGGTGTCGAGTGGAGCCTTGTCTATTCGGCTACGCAGTTCTTCAACACCACTGATCTCTCGGTTGCGTCCTTTCAGAACACGATGAACAAGTTCACGAAGCCGACGGATGAGTTGTTTCAGGCTTACGTCAGGCACTACAGCACCAATTCAAAGTCCATCCCCGATTGCGCAACGCTCTGCTGGCGTCATCATATTTGCGCCATGCGCCACGTGGACTACACGGCGTTTGACGAATGCCTCGACTCCCTCACCCCGGCAACGGACACCGACTCTTACGACTACAGCAACATCCTCAGTCTCGACTCCGACTACGACGTTCTGGACGACGATGACGTCACTGGTCTCAAGGGACCCCCTGTCTACATGAAGGAGCACACGGACGACCCAGACCGACACGTCGACTGGAAGAAGATTTCCGGCAGCCGTATCGACAGCTTCGGGAACCCGATGGGAGACGATGAGGACCCGGACCCGCCGTGTCCATCGTGGAGCCCGCACTGCCAGCACCAGTACCCGGTACCCATGACGCAGTACCACCCGAGCGCGTCCTACGTGTACGTGCTGGTGTACGCGCTCGTTGGGCTGCTCGTCTTCTCCGTCGTGCTCATCACGATCCTCTGCTGCTTCTGGCCGCGACACAACGTCTTCTCGAGCGAGCCCCGCTACACCGCCGTCAAGACGTCAGACACGGTCGAGGCGGGCGACGTGCCCGATACGGTCGGCACGGACGGGTACTACTGACCAGCGACATCCGCGCATGCGCCGAGACCTCTTCCGCTGGACGCGCCGTGAATGTGTGTGGACTCCTCAGTCACGTTTGTTCAGGCGCTGTGTCCCAAAGTCAACGCATCTGACACAATATTCATGGCCTAAAAGTTACACGGACGCAATGCGTGGAGCACAGTCAAGTGAAACAAGCTTCGGAGGACAGTATCAACGACAACGTGCGCCTTCCCAGGCTGAACCCAGCGTTTAATGTCTGGAATCTGATTGGTAGTTGCGTTGAACCAATCAGACTGATGCCACGCGTCTGACCTGACTGACTTTTTGTCTTGTGCGTGTTTGTCCTTGATGTCTATTTTGCGTTGCAGGTAGAGCGCACGGTCGTTTCGTTGTCTTATTTGCCAAAACATTTGTTTCAGTTGAATTCATAGAAGTGTTGTTTATCATTTTCAGCGTTTTCTGATTTGCCAGTCAGTTGAGAACGTAGATCTTTTCTCTTTGTTTGCAGCACTGGTTTGATGTGTTGTTGTTTTGCTTTTTGTGCCGCCAGATTCGCACTGGTAGCGTCGTGCACTGCGTCCCTGTGTGACCAACAGGCATTGTGTCGTCACAAGCGTGCAACGCAGCGACCATTGACTTGTTGGTGGCGCATGACGCACAACTCCAGTGTAAACCTGCGCTCAGTGACGTACGTTTGAGCGTCATTTGTGTGTCTCGTTTCAGGCATGTCTGTTGTACCTCTGTTCATGGGTCCAGCAGTGACTCCTTGGAATGAGAAAAACAATCCAAGTTTGCGGTTTTATACTTACCAGAGACAGACAGGAGTCTTGGATGACTACGAGGAGTACTTTCTGAATTTGACCGCAGCGAATAAGGCAAGCACCGCCCATTGGAGAACTCTGTACCGAGCCAAACGGGCGTACGGCGCTCTCAAAGATTTGAGCGCCAAATCTATGCAATTGTTACTCAGTTCCATGAGCAAATCTTCCAAAAGCGAGTCTTTCAAAACGTACTTCAAGCATTTCAGCACAGGTTACGTCCAAGGCAAATCATGCAATACCACGTGCTGGACACAGCACATTTGCTCCATAAAGTGCGTCGAATTCCAGTGTTTTGATAGTTGCCTTGCTGCTACTCTCTTGCCCCAAAATCCAGGGCTCTCATTGGCTGTTCGCTCCGGGGACCTTGGGCGCACGCGTCCCGTCTGCCCGCCCCATGACCCGCATTGCCGGCACCACCATGGTGACCGCCCGCACCCCATCCCCGTGCCCGCCTACATGTACACAGTGATCTACGGCCTGGCCGCGCTGGTGCTGGTGCTCTTCCTGCTGGTGACGGCGCTGTGCTGCTGCTGGCCCAGCAGACGCCGCGTCGTCTTCCTCTCGCAGCCCAGGTTCAGCTACGTCTCCGCGCGCTCGCTGTCGCAGTACGAGCCAATCAGCTAGCACAGCGCGCGTAGAGAGACGCCACACCCCTGCTGACTGACATCCAACAAACCCACCCGCCCAAACCCAGCAACCTCCCATCGACTCCAGATAAAGTCCAACCTTTCTGACCAACACCCAACCCAACCACCCAAGCTCCAAAACCTCACGCCCCTGCTGACCAACATGACCCAACGGCTCCACCTTGGTGACCCAGCCTGCCCAGCCACCGCACCTCACCCACCGACACCCTGCTAACGCCAGCACATCACGTTTGCAAATCACCTTGGCCCAACCTTTCAAACCTGTGCCCACCCACCCTGCAACCGCACCCAACAGGTCCACCCGGCCTTCCCAGCCACCCCCCAAGATCATCTCAGAACCCTCCCAGCCACCCCCCAAAATCATCTCAGAACCGTTTACAGTTCGTTGCATTTGCTATTGAGACAATCAAACGAGGAAGGTGTGCTCAATGTGTGGACGATTGCATCATTTAGGGCAGTTGTGCTGACTGACAAGAAAGTGATGTGTGTTCAAAGCAATTCCAGCTCAAGTTTACACACTACTGTGTCTGTTCAACCAGTTTTCAAGAAGCTCTCGCCAAAAAGACTGTACGATGAAATGTCGAAGGGGGTGCTTTTCTTTGGGGGGGGGGGGAATTCACGATTTGTGCCATTGTTCGTGACTCCTGAGGGTGCGTTGCGAAATCTTGCCTCTGGTGGGATCTCATTTCGAGCATTCCAAGACGATTTTTTTCTTTTTTCGAAACTTGTGAGAAGCGATTTTCAAGGTGCATGAGAAAATATCAACTCACAGCAGCATTTACACGTTTATCTAGAACACCGGTATTTCTTGTAGATCTACACGCTTTTAGACTCTGTATCGTTGTTGTCCACAGTCGTCAGTTTCTTAGTCACCAGGTGTGAAAATGCGCGACTGTTGTACATTCACCAAGTGAAAAATGGCGAAGTCTCTCGCGCGATGCGCCATTTCAGCTGCACAGGAAAAGAAAAGAGACTGCAGTTTGAACATTGTCTCATAATTTTGAAGGTTTTGTAATTTTTTTCGCGCGCGCTGGCTTTACAAACATCCTTTTTGATCGGGGGTGCTGTTTTTGATGATATTTGTCAACCTAGTCAAAGTTTTTTCACAGTCTGAGCGTTTCTGATGTTGTCTCGAGTTTTGCCGCTTCGAACTGGATGAGTTACACGTTGCGTCTGTGTAGGGGCGCGTCTGAACTTGCACAGGGACGCAACGTCCAACCCATCTACGAGTAACAAGTACATTGTGTGACTTGGTATCGCCCGTCTCAGTTTCGATTGGTCAGAAACTTGACTTGTGTTGGTCAGGCTGTTGCTTTTGTCTACCTTTGCTCAAATTTTGCGTGCATTTTCCCACGAACGTAAGAGGGCAGAGGATGTCGGACGGAACAAATTTGATTTGTTTGCGTTCCTCGCTTGTCTTTTCTGACTATTTTTCCATGACTGTTCAAAACAGAGCTCTCTCTTGAATTCCATTCGCTATTGTTTGTCACGTGACAAAGTTGTGTTGAGTGTTTGGTCGCTTCTTCGCTGATTTCCGCTCGACGTCTCGCGCCTCATTCCGGTTCCGGTCACTCCCAACCAATCAGCGTCTTCAAACATTCAACACTGTCAACGGAATAAATTCTCAGAATTGATATTTCCACACAGTTGTCCAGTCTTGTTTTTTTTTTCGGGCGTAGATTTGGAGATTCTTGTTTCGTTCCGTTGCGGACCCTTTCCGTGATGTGGTCGAATGAACAAAGCAGCGGTTCCCGTTCCCACTTTGGGGTGAATTCGAGAAAATCGCGTGTACAACATCCAGACAGGAATTTTTGGTGCAAACAAGCTTTATTCCCCTTTATTCTGGGTACAAGATCCAGTGGACGTCCATCGAACTCGTCGAGCCGAGCCTCTGGAGCGAAAACACTCGTGAGCGCCCGTCCCGCCCAACTCGTACATGTCATGTGTAGATCTACTGAGACGCTTGGGCAGTTCGAACTGATATATCCTGTGAACCCCTGCCTCACCCATTTTGCGAAGGTCACTGGCTCATTCTATTCCTCTCGATGGGCGGGAGGGGGGGGGCGTCTGAAACACTGCACCGCGTACAAAAAGTTGAAACTGGACGACCTCACTCCCAATGTGTGGGTCAAACACACTGGTCAGTTCACAAGTGTGTAAACGAACTCTGCTGAACACTGAAGACCGAACGGAACAGACGGCGACGTTTGCGATCGCAACACATATGACATCATCAATAAGAAAACTTTACACAAAATACTTTTCACAAAAATACACAAAACTTTATACAAGATACTTTTCAGAAAATACACAAATACTACACACAGTTCAAACGCCATTGCAAATAATTGCAAATTTGTACACAATTGTGCAAATACTGTATCTACAAGTCACTGGCCGAACGACACTGGTGTCAACGAAGCAACTACAAAGTGCTTGTCGTGGGTCGGCCTCAGGTAGAAACTCTCCAAACTTTGCAATTTTTTTTCCAATTGCAACCGTCATGCATTGCAGTAAAATATATTACTTTGTGATGTCATAGTCTACAATAGAAACCCACCAAATAGATCTGCAAAACAATTTTTCTTTGTCCCTGATTCTGTTTTGATTCGCGAAACACATTTGCGCATGCAATGTTAGTCTGGACACACACACCCAGGGTCTGTAAAATGGTTCAGGTGCAGCGCCCTCTTCCTGTTGTTGCTTGGCCCAGGTGCGTTCTTTCGCCCCGACCGAAAAAGGCCCCAGTGCACCCTTCAACTTTCACACCTTCGCGCGAGTGAAAGACACATGAGGTCAGTTTCATGCAGGACCTCACGTCTAGTCGCTGTCGTCTTGTTGCAGCAGTTCCTCGAGGCTCGACGGTTCAGGGCGCTTCCCGGGGACTTCGCCCACCCGTCCCGGGGGAGGAGAGCCGGGCCCCCCGGGGACCGCGCCCACCCGCCCGGAGCCACACGCATCAGGGTCAGCTTCATCATCCTCGACCTTCACCTCTTGACCCGAGGCGGGCAAGTCAAGGTCATCCGAACCCTCGAGCCCGCCGCCAAACATGGACGCCGCGTCGAGGTGATCTCCGTCAGAACCGGAAATCAAGTCGGACCCACCGGAAGTGAAGTCGTGAGCGGAAGCGGAAGCGAACTGGAAGGGCGGGATGAGGACCGGAAGCACGTGCGGCGGCGGCGCTGTCGTCTCGATGAGCTCGCTCGTCGCCACCGGGTAGTAGGAGGCTTCCTCGGCGCAGGAGCCGGCGCCGCCGCCCGGAGCGCCGCCGGGGGGCAGCACCGGGAGGCACACAACGAGGCTGCGCACGCCGCTCTCCTCCCCGCTGTGGCACGGCAGGTCCATCAGCGTCACCGGCGCCGCCTCTGCAGACAACAAGAAATTACTCTCAGTCGGCGCGTCACCTTAGATAGTCGGCAGGTTTAGTTGCAACACGTGCGACGTCCCCGTGCCGTGTGCAACGTGGCATTTTACCCTGGAAAATCTGTACCAATTTTTCCCTACTCTGTACAGTCACTTGTTTTGAATTATTAACAAATATTATTTCACAGATGCAAAGGGTAAATACAAGATGAATTATTTGTAGAAGGAAAATAGTATCTGAAAAGAGGAACATGTTTTGAAAAATGTCAAAAAGGGCAAAACTGATTTCCAGCCTGTAATGGCATGTCACACGTCACACGTGTGCCTTGCCATGTGTTGCAACTAAACCTCCCTCTTTTGGGACTTTCTACGAAATTCAACCCTTCCACTCACCCCTTTCAAGCCTTCCCTCCCCACTTCACTCACCTTCAGCCAACACTCCCGCCTCCTCAAACGGGTCTGGTTCCTGGGAGCACCCGGGGTTCCCCTCCACGTGCTGCGACATCATCGGGTCCGGGCCGGGCGAGTCCGCCGCGCCGCGCCAGTCCCAGTCGATGAGCTCCTCATTATCGCTCACGTCCATCACGTGACTTCCGGCTTCGCTGGCGTTCGCCGGGTCGATGCAGCGAATACGTGACCACGTGGACCGAAAACCACAACTTCCGTCCAGGCTCCTCACGTAACGCGACGGGTCGCTGCCGACGCCCGGGCGATCCAACGTGAAGACGCCGCAGCGCGCTCCGCGGGAACCCAGCGTCGTCGTCGGGAGCATCTGCGCGCCAGGACCCGGCGCCGTGACGTCACTGTACCACATGACCCCCGCCTCCTCGGTCAGCTGTCCATCAAGAGATACAGGCCGTCACTGGTCACTTCTGTCTCCACAGTGAACGGAAAACAGTAGGTCGTGCGTTCTCGAGAACCAAGCACCAACTGACCTCGGTCGGTGGAGGGACGCCGCTCTTCACCACCGGCGGCGCAGCGCCACGGAACCCGTTGTCAGGGGTAACAGCGACGGCGTCGCCTCCGCCGCGACGCGACGCTCCTGAAAGTGACGCCAACAATGACGTTGTGCAAAAGCGCTTGCAGCTCGTCCCCATGAACACGAACCTTTGTGTACTTATGTACGCATCTGGTTTGTGTGTGTGTGTGTGTGTGTGTGTGTGTGTGTGTGTATGTGTGTGTGTGTGTGCATACGTACCTCTGGCGAGCAGGTCGTGTCTGTGGACGGGGAGGCTCCACTCACGTGGCTCGCTGTACCGGTTTATCGCCCAGTAGCAGCCAAGCACGCTGATGAGGTCAGTGCTGAAACGCACCTTGCGGAACCAGCGCTGGTACAGCGCGTGGCGGATCGAGCTCTGCGCGACAACAACAACACACACGTGTCAGCACACACGTGACAGAACACGTGTGTCAAACACAGCAAAACGCACGTTGCGGCCGAAGCCTCACTTCGCTGCTTTTGTGGTCACTTCACTTCACTGAAAAGGCCACGCGACGGATCGCACGGCAAAAATTGTTCATCCAAAGAAACGCAACACAACATGAATCAAGCACGACGATGTTGCGAGAGCCTCTCCAGCTCAACAGATCTCAACATCCAGGGGCCACCTCCCAAACCATCACCATTTCTGCCCAGTACTCGACAGAACTTTCTTTTGTCCCCAACTGAAAAGGAACTGCATGGGTCTGGATCTGCTGATAACAAGTCTCTGCAGTGGGACTGGACAGGCTTGCGCAACCAACAATACACCAACGAACAACAACAATTGTTAACGCCTGGCTGGGTACCCACCCGCCAGCTCGTCAGCGAAGACTTGTCCATGTATTTGAAGTACGGGAAGCGATTCCTTCAAAACACAACGCTCAACAGTGCAGTCGTGTGTGTGTGTGTGTGTGTGTGTGTGTGTGTGTGTGTGTGCAGTACTCACTGAATGGCCGTGTAGACCTGCTGCACCTGCAGCAGCCCGTCCGGACTGTCGTTGATGGCCTGCGCGACGAGCTCCACCAGTTTGTTGAGCGGTCGCAGCAGACACGTGCCTGCAGCGAGAAAACTCTGTGGCTTTCGGGCCTGAAGGGGGACCAGCTGAACAATTTTGCAATATCAGCCTGCACGAGTTTCGAAGTCGGGTGACAGGTCACGACCTGCGTTTTGACACCGCAGATACAAAACACCAAACACGTGCCCTCTCACGTCCTCACGTGTGAGTGAGCGATAATGGAAGACGCACCCTGCGGTAGCACGAGCGACTCCTCAAAGTGACAGCGGTTGCCGGCGGCGGGCTTGACGACGTAGCAGGCGACGGGTCCGCCGCCGCGTCGCTTCCGGCGCCGCTCCGCCGTGAAGGCGCTGCCGTGCTGCAACACGCCGGAAACACGTGTCCCGTGAGCGACAACGCCGAAACGCGCCAAACACACGAAGACGTTTTGTGGCACACTCATCTGCAATCAATCTCGATGCTGCGTTGGAAACACGCGTCCTCTAGACACGAGACGTGACGCACAAGTACGCATCACCATCACACGCACACACACACGCCCCCACGCACCTGGAAGATGCACGTCTTGCCGCTGCAGTGCGCCTTCCCGCCGGCCGCCGCGCGCGCCTTCTGCGCGTTCTCCATCTCCGCCTCTATCTTATCCAGCAGCGGCTTCCCTGCAACACCGAGCACTGCGCGTGTCAGTGAGCGATAATAGATGACGTGCACCACCGAACGACAGGTGCGCAACACCGAGCACTGCGCCTGTTAGCGAGCGATAATAGACAACGTGCGCCACTGAAACAGTTGCGTGCCGTGACTCGTTCACTCACCGCATCACAGCGGGTTCACTGAACGCACCTTGAGTGATAAAGAACTGCGGATCGGGCTGCACGTTGGACGCGTAGTGTTCGCTGCGGATGTGAACGTCGAACTCTTCGAACTGTAACAGATGCAAACCCCTCGTGCAATGCAACAGCCTATCACTGCGTCATTCAAGTACAAGCGAGATTTTGTACGATCAAAGCAAGACAACCCCGCCTGTCTCGGAATCACACACGCATACACACGCACGCACACACACGCACGCACACCTTGGTTAGATGGACGTGGCTGGGTTTACGCAGCTTGGATCGGATCGACCTGCATCGGTCTTCAACCTTCTCCACAGAGAGCTCGTCCACAGGGATGCCGAGCGCCAGGGCCAGGTCTGCAAAGCAAAGCATGATGTGTCATGAGTTGAGTCTGCGTCAACGGCAAGGATGTGGTTGTCCGATACACGAGACACACAGGAACGAATAATCCCACAAAATTTTTTGCATCAAACTTGGCGTCGGGTGGTCACTCGCCCTCACACTTTTCCACCAGGGTGCGTCCCAATAACAGAACGAGTCAAGACGTGAGCGATAATTTGAGGTGGTCGAACAAGAGCCATAATGGGGGACGCACCGATGTTGTCCCTGACGCGGAAGCGGCGCTTGGTGTTGAGCGGCACGAGGCGGCTGCGCAGCCCGTCGCCCGTCTCGTCCACGATCTCGACGCACCCGTCGGGCGACGGCGGCGGCGTCCCGGGGCATGACGACGATGACGCCGCCGACGAATCCGAGCTCGCCGAGCGACGCCTAAAACGAGCGGGACGGCGGCGTTCTGAGACGGCAGAGGGCGCAGCGAACTGGGGCCCAGCTGTATCATTTGTCACGCGCCTGGTGGAACCTTGTGTGCAAGGTGACGCGCGCGGGAACTGAGAAATTTTACACGTTGAAACGCAACGCCTTCGCGAAGCATTCCATCCAATGTGGTGACTGAATCACCTTCCTTTGTCTTGAGGTGGTGACTCGCAAGCACGGGAACAAAACACAACAAAACAAAACGCTTCTGAGCGACACAAGGCAACGAAACTGAAACACTCAGTACAGAATCAAGGCCAGAGCTTGCGACTGTTGGTCTCTGAATACAAGGCCTGGGCTCGGGTTTGACACAGAACTGCAACACCTGATCGTCCCACGCTGCACGCAGTAGGTGGACGCACCTTTTCTTCTTCGGGGGACTGGGCCTCACGCTGGTGGTGGTCGTGTACGCGTGCTGCTCCTGCTTGACGATTCTCGCCCGCGTCTCGTGTTTGAAGGGCGGCTCGGCCCCGCCCCCGCCCCCGGGGCGCCCTGCCGGCCTCCTCCCGCCGCCACCCCCGCCCGCGCCGCAGAACTCCGGGGCCTGGGGCGGGGCGACGCCCCCGACCTGCCGGATATTGATCCGCATCCCGATCTCGTAACTTGCCTGAAGCAGAAAGAGTGACGGCGAGTGATCCACAACTGCACAAACGCGAAGGTCACCTGGCTGGCTTGTGGGGCAGAGAGGAAGTTCGTGCGCACGGACACGGTGTGAACCTGGGGTCACTCATGACACACAATTTTTGACAGGGGGTCGGACCTCTGCAGGTTCTACAAACCTCGATCCGATGGTGTGTGTGTGTGTGTGTGTGTGTGTGTGTGTGTGTGCGTGCGAGCGCGTGTCGTTGGAGATGATGGAAGCAATGAAAACTGACCAACTGAACAGTTCCGCAGCAACAGATCTTTCTCTCCAGGCTGAGACACACACCAACAAACTCACTGTGTGAATTTCTACTGATCAAAACTTTGAATCTGCACACCTGTCCACTGGGTCTGGGTGTGAGTGGCGGCGGGTGTGGAAAAAACGGCGTCCCCATCGACGGCGTGATCGGTGGCGTTTGGACTTCCTGCTTTATGAAGGTGTTCGTCGGGTCACCAAAACCATTGGTGACGTTGGTGAGATGACCAAACCCACTGTTGGTTGGGTGGTAAACCAGCCCGCCGTTAGCCGGATGACCCAGGCCGTTGTTGCTTGGATGGACCAAGCCGTTGTTGGTCGGGTGAGCCAAGCCGTTCGCGGTGACAGGGGTGATCGTGTGCTCCGTTCCGCCCACCTTGGTTTTGATCTTGATCTTACATTCCATCATCTTGCAATTTTTGTCGGTCTGAAAAAGAGGGTTGTGTTCGCTGGAGGTCAACTCATCTGTGACGAAAGGAAGCCACATTGCACAAGCCTTCAGGCAAGAGCAGTTTTCAGACCAGGACACATCAGTCGTGTAGACGTGTGAACCTGACAGCAACATCAGTGGACTGTGTCCACAACAAAATTTGAAACCCGTGTTGGATTTCGTTTTGCACAATTTTACCCCGAAACTTGTTGAAGCTGGTTTCGCAGCTTTCGGTTTGACAAGCAGAATATCCAGATCCAGACGATCTGCATCGTAGCGTTGACCCACAAAACAGTGAATAGCAAGACAGTGGCAGTCGAACAAATTGCCATTGGGGCCACTGAGTGCAAAAGCGTGAAAAGAATTTGGGTGAAACGTGGCACACTTCCTGCCAGCTTCGAGCAATGGCGGATCTGGACACATCTTCGTCCAAAACCCAGTGGTTCTCATGACACAGTCACTCTGTTATTTGAACCAAACCGACACACTCTTACGCTCACACCATAAACTCAAACTTGCCAGTGGATCCTTTGTAGCCATCCCATTTTCATTCACAGGTTGGAATTTTTAGATCTCATCTCAAAAGTTCGCGCTATTTTCTGGGTCGTCTGCAGAACCGGAAGTTCGTGTCACGTGTGGAACACGGGCGACAGCTGCGGCTGTTGAAACGTGCGAGAGACACACGAAACTTCTGTCAAAACAGGTTCAGATCTACATGCAATTGTAAAAAGAAAATATTGTACTAATGTAGAGATCTACGTTGTTTTGTGGTGCTGTCATTTTGGACAAGAAGGAGAAAAGTCAGCTGAAAATTTTGGCGCGAAAATAAAGATTCAGAGGCAGACGAAAGTCACATGATCACACTTTCCAAGATCTGTGGGTTGAATGAGCGGACTTGAAGTCACTTCATGAAACTTTTCCCATGTTCTTGTTTTGTCTCAATAAACAATGCGCCAGAATTTGACAGAATGTGGATCAAGGCTGAGAGGTTTTCTTGGCCAACGCGTTGTGGTGAATTTTTGTGTTGTTGTTTGTTCCTTTTGTGTGCTGTGACTGGCCACTTGGCAGAATTGGCCTGTCAAGACGTAAGAGACTGTCCAGATCTCAGATCTATCTTCACAAAAAGACTGGTCTTTGTCATCCACGCTATATGTCGGAACAGCAGGGTAACGGCCAAGGTGGGGCCGGGGGTGAGGTGGGGAGTGTGACTGAGCAAGGGGGCAATGGCCTTGGTTGGGGAGGGGGTCAAGGCTGAGGTGGGGACAGAGGGGTTGAGGTGGGGGTACAGGTCCATTTCGGATAATTCGAACTGCCCTTTTTGCCAATGAAAAAGTCGAATTGTGTGAAAGTCGAATTATGACACCTTTTAACACACACACAAGTCCAAACCTGTCGAACTGTCTAAAAGTTGAATCACGGACATTCGAATTGTCCGAAATGGACCTGTACAATGGCCAAAGTGGTCGGGGGTGTTGCAATGTCTGGTGTCGTGGGTGATGGTCCAGGTCAGGGGAGAGGATGGTAAAAGTGGACAGATGAACACATGAATGCCATTGGTTTTCAAGCCATTTGTGTAATTTGCTTCATCAAGATGCCGCTATGCGACCATTAACAACATTGAGCGGTTTTAAAATTGTGGAAGAGACTTCCAGAATTTGGCAAAAATTTGTTCGCCTTCGAAATTTGCTGCTGCCAGAACCGTTCAGTACGGTGCGTGGAGTCTTCGCCATGTGTGCTCATTCGTTTTATGATCGTTCCATCCTTCCTTCTGTCCATCCTGCAGGCAAACGGAGCTGACGAATACGTTCTTCGTGCCGCAGCAGTGGCGGCGCCGACACGGGCTGCGCGGCGGCTTTTCCGGACTCGTCGCATCGGCTCCTGTCTGCGCCTCACCCCTGAACCCGACCCTCCCCTAGATCCGCATTGACGAGCTGCTTGAGCCCTGTTCCTCATCGGGTATGTGTGCGTTGCGTCTCTATTGAAACAGACCAGGATGCTGCATCGTCATCGACGAAGCGTCTCCTTACTTGTTTTGTGACGTCACGTATGACGTGTTCAGCGACGTGAAAGACTGGTGGATCGTACCACAAAAGAATGGCAAAGAAGCATTTCATGACTGGTGTTATATATATTTACCATGACCACCCCCTAAGTATTGCCATAGCCACAGCAACAGCCACAGCCAATCATAGCATTACCCTAGATGGAGCCACTATCCTTAGCTGGGCACATGACCCAGATGGCCAACACACAATAGCTTGTGACACCATAGAGGAAGGTAGCCTAAACCACTGAGCTCCAACTCATACTCTACAATAAAC
>JAAUXT010086325.1_pt1 | contig 16261 bp, 24 predicted proteins | sample 7278171 | NCBI WGS metagenome assembly JAAUXT01 (sample SAMN14350112, study PRJNA611818) | marine sediment metagenome | isolation source: surface marine sediment (1.8m) | place: French Polynesia: Moorea | collected 2018-08 | reverse complement strand
TAAAATTGGTTGCAAAGGCCAACGAGGCCAGCACCCCCTGGTGGGGGAGGAGTGTGGTGTGACACACCAGCTGCGAATTTAGAACCACCACTCGCCAGGTGGCAGCACTGTGTACTCAATAAAGCAAGAGATTCGTGCCACCGAGCCAGTCTCACCTGTGATATCACTACATAGGGGCTGCAGTTTTCTTCTGGAACTCGGTCTCCAGATCTATTTCTCTTCCTTGGTGAACTGACACGAGTTTTGCACCACTTGAGGACTTTACTTGTCACACAAGGCTTTGCCATGTCAGTTTGCCTGAACCGTCCTTGTCTGAATCGCCCTAAGTCGCTGTCGAAGCCTTGGACTTGTCAGCTCAGCACACGCACAACTCAATTTGCGTGGTTGCATGAATATTGCAAGGCTTGATCACTTCGAATGACGCAACTGTGTGCACCCCGCCGCAGCCACGTCCACACTGTGCGTGACCGTTGTCCACAGCCTGTGCCCTGACCACTCCGTGCTTCCTGAACCCCTCCCACCCGATCAGTAACCGCTCGCCTCCTCCGTTTCTGGATGGACGCGGGTGCCCGAGTGAGCCGAAATGTCTGATTTCGCCCTGTTTCCCAACCTTGGGGCGAACTCGCGCTGTGGCGGATGACCACGCAAATCGAACACGGCCATTGTTAGTCCACCGTCTCGTTGCAGCCACGTCCGTGCTGTGTGTGTTGGCGCTGTTTGTCGTCGGGCAGGCGCTGACGCCGTCGTCGTACCTGACGCGCGCCGACCTGGAGCGTCTGCGCGCCGTCTTCTCCGCGACGCTGCCCTACGGCACCGCCGACATGCAGTCGATCCACTACAGCATCCTCGGCTTCAGCCTCCTCGACGACAGCATTCCAGAGCCACAGGTTTGTCAACTTCCGGTCTCAGCTTCCGGTCGCGTGCGTGTTGGAACCATTTGTGGAAATCTTCCTTTCCATCACAGAAAGCTTGTCTCCTTCGTTCGCGTGTCTGACGTGGCTCTGTCCTGAAACAACAGCGCATGAATGAAGCTGCAGTCTGGATTCACACGAACGGAACGAGTCGCGTGTTGCGTTCCAGAACAAGTCAGGGTGCAGTGCGGTCAAGTGGATCCCTTGATCTGTGCAAAAGTGCTTCGCGTCACGTGATTTGCGCTTGCCTTTTGCGTTCACTTGGCGTCTCGCGTCAATGTAGGTCAGCGTTTCCGTCGAAATGTCTCGCGTCAACGTGTTTGACGTCGCCGTTTGACGTTTTGCAGAAAGCGTGCGACGCCGTCAAGGCGAACGTGAAGGCGGACGACGCCGAGTCCATCTTCTACGCCACGACGGTCGCCAACACGCTGAAGACGCGGGGCAAGGTCACGTGTTCGGTGAGTGCAGTCACGTGTGTGATGACGTCACAGTTACGTGCGCGTTGAAAACCCAACAGCGTCAATCACATTCTGTTGACTGTAGTTCAGACGCCCGGTCTTTCTCGTGTCGTGATTGGTCCCTCTTGGTTGTAGTTGGGGCTGAAGGACGCAGAGACGTTCCTCACTGGCGCCATCTCTGAGACGGCGTCGACTCTCACCATCTACCACGCCGTCGCGGCGCTCATCAACCTCGGCCTCAAAGGTACTCGCATGTACTCTGGGAATACTCGCAGCTGTAAATGTCAGTCATTGTGCAATGGGGCGGGAGAAGACCGGCTTGGCACCGAAATGTGAATGCAGCGAAGCTCAACGCCGTCAAAGTTATATGAGTCTGGTGGCGTTGTGTCGAAAACGCAACTGTTCAAGCACACAAATTGGCGTTTGCGTTTCCTTGCCGCAAAAAAAGCGTGTCTGTACCTCAATGTATCAACTGTACTGCAACCGAAAAGCTTTGTGAAGTTGGACGTCATCGTGAATGGCGTTGTGTTCCAGTTGACGCCGCCAAAGTCTCGACGGCGCTGACGGCGGCGCTGAAGGCGGACGACGCGCCGCTCAGCTCCGCCTACGCCTTCCTGGCGGCGTCACATCTCGGCGGCGCCGCCGACGGCAAAAAGTTCCACGACATGATCGAGGACGTGATAGCGCAGGCGGACGAGGTCGACGAGACGTTCCTTCAGGTAAGTTGTAAGGGTCAATTCTCTACCCGGTCCCTCCCCCCTCCCATCTGAATCCAGGAAGGGTCTGGTGGGGTAGCGGAGTGAGCGACAAAAGAGGGTCAGACAACCTCTGACTCGCCGCAAGTAGGACGTCTGGTGGTCGGGCCCCGCCCCCTGTGCTTTCTGACCAATCGAGTTGTGTCCCCGTCGCCCCGGCATCACGTAAAACGCACAAGGCAATTTCTGCGTGCGATGGCGGCGCGTGTCTTCACCGACTGGTGTTCTTGTTTGCAGTTCGAGGGCGGCGTCTTCACGACGGCTATGGTGCTGGACGGAGCGTACAAACTGTCGGCAGCAACCAAGCTGGCGCCTACTCTCACCGAGGTGAGGCACGCACACGCACACACACACACACACACACGCACACACACACACACACACGCACACACACACACACACACACACACACACACAGCCCGTTCGAGCGTGAACTCCTACACACACTACATGACACATCACAAGCTCTTAAGCAGTGAGACAACACCCCAGACAAACATCTCCAGAACAACTTTTGCACGCCAAACACGGTTCGTTTGTAAAGTTCAACAACAAGCAGCATCCAACTGTTCTTTGCCTCAACGTTTCTCCTTTTCCTTCCCTTGCAGGACAAAGTGATAAAATTCACCAACTACATTTTGAGTCGGAAGCACGCGCACCAGCTGAGGAACGCGGCCGCCATCTTGACTGTGGCGCGCACGCTCACCGGAAGCGGAAACACCTTCCACGTGCCGATCGCCGTGTCGCTGTCGAGCAGCGTGTCCGTGTCTGACAAGAATCCCAATGTGCAGGTGCGTGGCGTCGGGGTGGTGCGATGACGCAAAGGTACTGGAAGATTCAACCAAATTGTGAAAGGCCCAGTCGGGTGCGTCTTGCTTTTGCTGTTTGGGTTTTGCGACACAGCGCGCGCACACTGCGTCGACACGTGGTGGAGGCGTGTCTGGTAGTCACGTGTTCACGCGTCCATCACGTGACCCACTCATTGTCACGTGGACTCTCTCCCTCCCGCAGGTGCGCGTCAGCGACTTGATGGGCGGAGGCCTCGGTCAGCTGACCGTCACCGCTGACACAGCGAAACATCAGGGCGATGACGCAATCATCCTCAGCAAAAAACAGCTGACGCCATCCAAGGATGACGCGTAAGTAGCTGTGCTCGTCAGAAACCACAACATTCATGCACAGTCAGAAAGCTGCAATTGCAATTCAAGACTTGTTCAATGCAACACGCAGCGCTCACTGACTTGGAAATGAATAGTGCTTGCGGGTTCAAGCTGGAGACAACGCTTCTCGGTGCGTCCATTGTTGTCTCACCTGACGCAGTGCGCATCGGTGTGAACGGGGTCTCAGTGTGCTGTGTGTGTTGGCAGCTCGCTGTTCGTGCTGGACCTGATGAGCCAGAAGCCTGCGCGCGGCTTCTACACAATATCGCTCAGCGTGGCCCCGCAGAAGGAAGACCAGCGACTCCTGGGGACCACCGGCGCTGAGGTGCGTGTGCGTGTATGCGTGCTTGCAATGTGTGTGTGTGTGTGTGTGTGTGTGTGACGCCGCCCCACTGGGACTGGTGTGCGTGCTTGTGGGCGAACAGCCCTGACTTCAGTCGTGCAAAACAAATCGTGCGGGGTCGTGCGCACCTCGCCCGGAAGCGTGTTGCAAATTTGACGAGCGAGCAGCTGATCGTCGCCCTCTGTTGGCTCTGCTCCAGGTGGAGGTGAAGGTCACAACGTCCGTCGCCATAGAGAACGTGGAGATCGGCGTCGCGGACAAAGACCAGAGCGCGCCCGCCAAGACCACCAAGTGAGAGCACACACCCACACACACACACACACACACACACACACACACCATAAAGCACTCGCCAAACGCACCTTGTGTGTACACCACACCCACGCGTGAGCACACGCACGCAGACACAGGTCATACACAACAGAGGACACAATTGAAGTACAAGTCTTCGGCATCCTTTTGTAAATCGGTTGTCAAACTGTCGCAGAATGCAGCAAGAAAGGTCAAAGACCGAACTTTGCTCTTTCCTCAGTGCGCGCGCTCACGCGAATGTTTTCCGCGCAAGAACTCGCGATCACACGTGCTGCCATCTCGATCTATGAAAGGGCTTGCATATTGAGCCGACGTCGACGTCAAACTGCGACGTCAAACAGCAAAATTGACGTCAGCTGCTGGGTTTTGACATTGAAGTCAACTCAATAACGACACTAGCGTCAACTGCAAAGTGATTGATGCTGGTCCAATGTAGAAACAACCCGCTGTCAGCGTCAAAAAGTTGCAGTTGAAGTAGCTTTTTGACGTCAGCGTCACCAATATGTAAACGCCTTCACGCGTTGCACGTGTTCCCCGCCAGGCTGCAGCACCCGAACAAGGCGGCGAACCCGCTCGAGGCGGACCACCAGCAGAAGATCACGATGCGCTTCGGGCTTCGCGACCGCGCGGCGGGGCAGCTCATGGCCGTGCACCAGGCGTTCGTGCGCTTCTCACCCGCGTCGCCCGCCGAGGGCGCCACCGCGCCCGTCTTCGTCGCCGAGCAGGACCCGACCACCAACACGTACAAGTTTGATATGGTGAGTGTGTGTGTGCGTTGCAATGTGTGTGTGTGTGGGTGGGTGGGTGGGTGCAAGGTTCTCAGCGTGACGTTCGGGGAGGGGCAAGCGTGTGCATGGATATGTCTTATCAAGTTGGACGTTGCACCAACACAGTTTTGACTGAATTGTGTCTACGTGTCATGTTATGGCGTGGGTGAATCACGCAATGGAGACCATCAACAGGGCAAAAACACTGGTTCCCAGTTCACCACACTGGTTCCCGGTTCACCACACTGGTTCCCGGTTCACCACACTGGTTCCCGGTTCACCACACTGGTTCCCGGTTCACCTCGCTGGTTCCCGTTGTTTCAGGACGTGGGCGGCAAGGCGGACGAGTTCCGGTTCCAGTCGGGGCGGTGGACGATGGACCTCGTGATCGGGGACGCTGTCGTCGAGAACCCGTTCGAGTGGACCCTGGTGAGTGTGCGTGCGTGTGTGTGTGTGTGTGTGTCGAGAACACGTTCACATGGGTGCTTGTGTGATACGACGGAGGAAGGAGAGTGGGAGTGTGCAAGATGACCCCGCAAAGTGACAAGGGAACGGGTGTTCCGCGGAAAAAATTCTCGAATCTGACCACGTGACTCCTCGTAGGCGGACGTGGACCTGACGTTCCAAGAGGGCAGCAGCGACAAGGGCGGCGAGAGGCTGCGCTACAAGGCGAAGCCGGAGATCAAGGTGAGGGCGCCACCGTCTGTCTGTCACGTGCTGCAGCGCGTTTTCTGACGTAGCACGTTTTGACGTCACAGAAGCACGTGTCCCTTGTGACCTGATTGACGGTGTTTGTCACGTGGTTGCAGCACATGTTCCGGGAGCCGGAGAAGCGCCCCCCGACGGCCGTGTCGAACCTCTTCACCGGGCTCTGCCTCTTCCCCATACTCGTCCTCTTCATCTGCGTGAGTATTCACAACAGTACTCGCAATTTTCCATTGGTTCACAAGGATGTGCTGACCGTTGCGTCTCTGCAAATTTTGCAGCGTTCTTTTGTCCGCGACGCTGCGCCGATTAACGCGCAAATCGACCACGCTCGAGACATCCTCATTGAAAACGAATAAATTTGACCCGAATTTTGTTGTCATTCCTCCTTGAACCTCGAGTCGGTTGCCAAGGAGATTCGGGTCAGTTGCTACGGAGCGTGGGGTTTGATTTGGTCAGTTGCTATGGAGACGTGATTTGGTCGGTTGCTATGGAGACTTGTTGCTGTTTGCAGTGGCTGCGGCTCGGCATCAACATCTCCAACTTCCCGATGTCGCTCAGCGCCGTCGGGTTCCACGTCGGGCTCGGAGGTGAGCCGCGCGGGTGCACCCGCGTCACGGTGCACTTTCCGGTCTCACAGAGGGGTGCACTTTCAGGAGGGTGCACCGGCGTCACGGTGCAACTTTCCGTCTCTCAGGGGTGCACTTTCAGGAGGGTGCACCAGCATCATGGTGCAGCTCCCGGTCTCACAGAGGGGTGCACTTTGAAAGGGGGCACCGGCATTACGGTGCAGCTCCCAGTCTTACAGAGAGGTGCACTTTCAGAAGGGTGCACCTGCTTCACGGGTGCAGCTCCTGTCCCCACAGTGCTCTTGGGGCTGGGGAGTGCGGTTGCGTGCAGTGCATCTTCTCTGTGAACCCGCTCTGACACGTCTCCACCCGCGGCGGTCCTGAACCGTGCCACGGCTCCACGTAACACTTCCTGTCCCTCGTACCCAATCGCGTGGACTCGCGGCGCACCCAGTCCTTCTGTTTGTACCTGCCCTTCCTGCAGCACACACTCGGTAGCTGCACCCACCATCACCTCGTCCAGCCCTGTACCCCTCCCCTCCTTCACCTGCCCACGCCATGTTTCTCTCCCCCACCCACCTGAGGCCAGTAGATTTGTCTGAATCTGATGACTAAAACACCTTCACCCTTGGCCTCCCCTCCAATCCCGTTCCACCCTGCAGTGGCTGTTGTGAAGGTGACGTCATCGCGCGTCTCTTTGCAGCCATCTTCGCGCTCTTCTACTGCTACTTCCTGACGCTGACGATGTTCGAGACGCTGCGGTACCTCGGGCTTATCGGACTCCCGACCTTCCTCTTCGGGAACAGACTCCTCAGCGGGATAGCAGCCAAGAGGTGCGTGCGTGTAGCAGCCGGGGTGTGCGTGCGTGTGTGTGTGTGCGTGCGTGTGTGTGTGCGTGCGTGTGTAGCAGCCAAGAGGTGCGTGTGTGTGTGTGTGTAGCAGCCAAGAGGTGCGTGCGTGTGTGCATGTGCGTGTAACAGCCAAGAGGTGCGTGCGTGCGTGTAGCAGCCGAGGTGTGCGTGCGTCTGTGCGCGTGTTGGTGTGACACTTTTGTTTCGCCAAGAACGCGACGTTTTTTTGATCAGTGGGTGCGACCGACGTCACTCAGTGAGTCCAGGTCCAAGAGACTTGCGCAGGGATCTGCATCAAACTGGACCCGATCACCTGATCACCCTGATCGTGTCTCGCGAGGTGCGACTGGCGTCACTTTGCTTCTACAATTCAAAAAAGACTCGCCTCCTGTTAAACAGACGGTCACACTGTTCTTTCGTCGTCTTTGCAGGAAGGTGAACTGAGGCAGGCAGCAGAAAAATAGAAACGTGGCAGTCAGAACTCATCATCACTTCTCGTCCAATCACATCTCATTCCGTTTCAACCAATCATCACGTGACACGTCGGCGTCACGTGCCTCGGGGTCGCGTGGCTCGACCAATCAGAGCGCTCCGTCGCTGGACGGATCAGATGCTGAATCATGTTGAACGAAAACCTCCTGCGGATCCAGGGGTGGCCCCCAGACCCGATTATTTTGTTCCTGCTCCACCTGTTTTTGCATTGGAGCGCAAATTTTGACCAAAAGTTACGCCCCCCCCCCTTGACAGTTTTGTTGCCTCGGAGGGTGAGGCCCTCAGGAGGTCAGGGTCCTGGATCCGGGGTCTCGTTGTTATGAGTGAATGATGCAGTTTGTGATTGATTTTAGAATGCGCGAAAAATAAACTTGGTTGGTACGTTGGGCGGGGGTGTTTTGGGGGAATGTTTTGTCCTGCTGAAGCCTCAGCGTCATCTGTTGTGTGGTGGTGTCGCGAAGAGTGTTTCATCGATTTCAATGCGAACATTCCGGAGAAAAGGGAGAAGAGCGTTTCTTACGTGTGCGTGTTGTGAGAAAAAAATCTGAAATAAAGGACGCGACAAAAAATAAAAGTTTCTGTTGTGAATGAGCTCCAGCGCATGTGGGTGATAGTGTCGAGATCGTGGAGTGAACATTCTGAACGTGGACAGGATAAGAGACAATGGACAGGACAGAATTGTCAAGTGAGAAGTGTCTGGAACACAGGACACATACAATTGTTGGAGTGTTCCTCCACCATCCCCGACCGGACACATACAATTGTTGGAGTGTTCCTCCACCATGCCCGACCCCCTCCCCTAAGCTTTGTTCAACTTATTCGATCAAACCTGCTCGAATTTCTGGTGTCTCAAACCACTCGACCGCAAAACTACTCACTGCAAGTGACCCACATGAGTTTCAGGTCAGTCCAACCTCGTTTCGTTCGAGCAACGAAATTCAACGCAGGGCAGCAGGTTTGGCTTCAGGTCAGTCCTCGGCCGCGTTGTGCGCACAACTCATGGCCACTTCACTGATATTGAGGACAGCTGCTGATTCTATCAGCTGATGTAAATTGGTCAAGAAGGTTGACAACGCGTAGCGAGTGTAGTGCACAACACAACAAAACAAAGTTTCATTTTGACTGAATTTATCTCAAGTTCTGAATGAAATTTACGAGACGATACAGCACGTCTATGTACAGTGAACTGTGTGCAACGAATCGGGGAGAATTTACAGAAGGCGCGCGTCTTTCCACGACGCGTACGCGCACTTCCGGTGCAGAGCGAACCGGAAGCCGTGCATTCGCATCCGGTGCGAAACTCACGTGACCAGCGACACGGCTTCTGTCGCATCTTTCGCCGCAAAGGGACATAAATTCGACCGAAGAACGAACGTACAACAACAACGTGATTCTGAAAATCTCGCTGGCATTTTGTGGACGAAAAGCCCCTTTCACACGGCAGCCCGCAGCTTCGTGTCGACAACTGCACCCGGTACCCGGTTCTTTTCTGTTTCATAGGGCAACGCACTGCTGTTTCTGGGCGAATTTTTGCAGCGGGTGAGTGTGCCTGTGTGAAGAGGGCTTTTCTCTCGCGAAAGAAGCAGAAACAGTTTGACATGGCCTTGGCAATGAATACAACTGGAACAACCAACCACAAAATCCTTTCTTTTTGACAGAAAATTCACATTGAGATCGGTCTCAGATTTTTGGAAAATCGTCTCTACTTCAGTCCCCAACTCCGCTTCAGGAAGGGGACAGCGCTTCGAATCTAATACACGTTTTCGTCTTTGTCACCCTTTCCTCCCTGCAACGAGAAATCAAGTAATCACGTGATGTTGCCCACGTGACTTGTTCGACTCAGCGCAGCGGTGCGTCAGGATGAAGAGTGAACTTTTTTTACAAAGGAAACAAAATGGCGAACTCATCAACACAAGTAACTGAACGCTTCAAACGTTTTGAATTTCACAACGTTGCCTCATAGAACGAGATCACGGCGGGGTGATCGGGCGCGGCGATCGCTTCGGGGCGGCCCTCGAGCTGCGTCTACAACAACCAATCAGAGAGCGCCGGGCCGTCAACCAATGAGAAAGCGCCATTCTGTCGGCCAATGACAGCGTGCAGTTGGCATTGACTGCGGCCACGGGTTGGGGCAAGAATCACGTGCCTGGGAGAATGCATGCAAAATTGGTGGATGAATTTGCTTGTGCAAGTGCTGTTTCAACTCCTGAGCAAAAACAAGACACTCGAATCAGAGACATCCAGCGCAACATGTTGCTCCAGCAGCAATCCTCAGAGGACCGTTGCCGTGGTGACCAAGCAAAGAATATTTTTAGACACGGAACAACGTGATCAGAAAATAATGCGGTAAAATCGCTGCAGCTCGTGAGGTGGAAATGCACAACAGCTAAACCTTTGTACACAGCTTCAAAGAAAACCGTGCGACGGAACCAAACAACTTCGTCAAGAAGCGCGGTATTTACAGGAGAAAGTTCCACTCGACCGCAGCGCCATCTGCTGTGACGCTTCCTGACACCGTGTTCACTCACGTGCAGCGCCCAGTCGTGTTGTCTACAATTCGCACTCCTTCTCCTGTGAGTTGAATATCACTTTTCTTTTTCTACCGAAGCAACCGAAGGACATTGCACGCATAAGTTGCACACCTGCGCCTCACACTTGGGTGAAAACGGTACAAGAGACGCACAAAAAGCTCTTCCACGGACACAGCCAGACAAAATAATTTCACAGGAAGTCTTTGGAACCGAACACTGGTGTGTGTGTGTGTGTGTGTGTGTTGTATTCCGGACACCCTCAGTGCCAGCAGTTTGCACTTCGCCAACAACAGGTTCTAAGAAAACCAATTTTACGTCAATGGTGGGTTGACCTGGTCCGGAGATCTGTTCGAAGTGAGATTTTTAGTTGCCAGAGTTCGATTCGGCAGAGTTCGGTTCAGATGGAACCAGGCGTGTCGTTGTAAACAACTTCACGCCTCCCAAAGAATGAAGATATTGCATTGTTTTGTCCCTCGCGCGATATTGCGCACATCACGTTTTTGTACATACCAAAAAACACATTTTGTACAGAGTTGAGAACTTTTTACACTTTCAATAATACAGATTCGGCTTCATAGTGAAGAAACAGCTCTTGAGTGACGTCGCATTCTGACGTCAATTTGGCGTCAACGACGTCAAACTGGACGCCGTTTCAGTGGCAATGTGTTTACAGTGCGGGCGGCGGCGGCGTTTCCCGGATCCGGAAGTAAGAAACCGGAAGTTTCTCTCAAACCGGAAGTTTCTCTTCTTGCAGCATCGGCGTCGTCGGTGCCGACGCGGCGTCGGCGTTGGAGGGCGTCGACGTCATCACGTCTGCGAAGTTGTGTTCGCTCCGCGATCCGCGAACGCGCGACTACAAGGTCACAAAGTTCACACGTCAAGGTCACCGAGGACAGAAAGTGCAGAAATGTCGTATTGTATCATTCGTAGATTCTACCATTTTTACCGACAAAGAAATGAGAAGGGCCGCTGGATTGAAAACCTTGTCTTGTCATTTCTGAGCGAGAAAATGGAGGAAATTTTGATTCTGCACTGGGTCAGAAAATTTCAAGTTTAATTTTCACAGTTTAGTTCATACTTTTTCCCTTTGAGGGCAACTCACCATGACAACAAGCGCACCACGTCTAGGACAGTCACAACATGCGTTGCTAGGGCTAAAACATGCGTTGCTATGACAACACAACGTGTGTGATCAAAACAAAAAAGAACCACGTCAGGTTTCGGCGACGAACAAAAGTCAGCAGATCAAAACAAAACACATTGTGCTTCTTCACGTCAGGAATAATATTTGTGTATTTTCCACAGCATTTACAAAGAGCAAGTTGAAGACTGAAACACCGATCGATTCGACAGATTCCATCAACACGAATATCCACATAGTTTTCGAACGCAAGACTCATTTACAACACACAGTTGGTGCACAGATCAAACCATCACAAACTAATCACAACGTTTCAACAGACGCCACGACAAACTGAAACTGCGATTTCTTGTCGTGTTATGTTGAACACTCAAAAAGCGCGTGAAATGCGCTCCAGTATGAGCGACCCCAAGAGCGTGGAATGCCTTTGACGTTGAAGCAGACAAATGACAGACTCAACTCAACTGTGAGAAAGGTTCAACTTGTGAGGGCACTGGGCACTGGACGTCTCGCAAAGCCACGTTCCAAGCGACGACGCAACGCGTCTTGTTTCGAACAGGATGACAACGCAGAGAACGCAGCGTGACCCGGGGCCGAGAGAAGACGAAGCCGCGTCGCGTCCGCGTGACGTCACACTGACGTCGTGCGCCTTTGACGTCGCGTCGTGACGTTGGGGCGGGATTCACACTACGTGCATCTGCGTTGTCTTCCTTTTCAAATCAACTCGATGACGTGGCGCCAATTTTGTCGCGCAAAAGACGTGACGCACAATTTGTCCTTTGTGAAACAGAAGCGCGTCAGAAATATCGGGACAAGGAAGGAAGTTAGAAATGGCAAGTGCACATGTGCGGTGCATAAACCAAGTCAGGTCACGTGTCCCAATCACGTGACCCGTGTCTGCTCTTCGTCCACTCAATTCACCGATTAAAATTCCGGTTTATTTTGACTGCAGTTTTCACTCAATTTTTGTAGCCTTGGCGTACAATGCAACTTGACAACAATAAAACCAGCTTTCACAATGTTACAGCCCCTCCCCTACAGATTCTTGGATCCAGGGGCCGAAAAAAGAAGCAAAGATCTGATTGGACAGGCTCCGCGCATGCGCTGCGTCCACTGCGCAGGCGCCACGCTCTATTTGGCTGCGGGTTGGGCGGGGCTGGTGGACGTGGGCGGGGACTTGACCTTGGTGTCCGCCCCCGCCCCGAAGCCGGGCGAGCTGATCCCGGAGTCGGTGGCTCCCCCTTCTGGTGATGACGTCACTTCGGTGAGACGCTGCCCCTCCTCCGAGATGTCACCCGTGCTCTTGGGACGTACGTAGCTCTGGAAATCAGCCACACACGACACGGCTAGAACTACGCGACAACAACCGAGGACGCAACCGAAGCAAAATCTCACTACAAGACGCAACTGAATGATAATGGAGTGTCTACCAGACTAAATCTGGATTCTACGTGGTGGTAGTGAAACGAGGAAGAAACTATCATCGCGCTTGAAAAGCACAAATTTTCTGTAATTTTGTTGCTGAACAGAAAACCACAGAAAAGAATTTGAAACCCGACAGGGCCGGATTCAGGATCTCTTCGGAAGGGCAACCCCAATTCTTAAGAACGTTCCACACTCTAGAGAATTTTCAACAGGGCGCAAAATGGTAGGCGGGGGTGGGTGGGGGTGGGGGCTATTTTCTCTGGGAGTCGTGTTTCCCAAGTTCTGCCCCTGTCTGAGAAAACAGCCCCGTAATTTCGAACCAAGGAAAACTAGAACCAACATGTACCGAAATCGCGCGTCTTCCTCCTTCAGATCCCGGAAGTTTCAGTTCCACCGGAAGTTCTGGTTGGACCGGAAGTCCCATTTGGGTTCTCTTCCTCTATGTCACTGTCGGGCGGAAGTTGGGGCAAACACGAATCCTTCAAACGAAACACGCGAGGTTCATTGGGGGACGATTCCCACCGACAGAGCTGGACTCTGGTGGTGAAGGAGCGCACCACAGTGCACGTGTGAACACAGGCGCGCGCATGACAAAAGATGAGTTGAGAAGTACAAAATACGAGAACAAATGAGAAGATAAGCTTCCTACAGGCAGCACAGCACTGTTAGAAGGGCATGCTGTCGTTTAGATTTGAACACAAAAAGATCCATTTGCAAAGGACAACACACAGCACGTCATAGTTCAAGAGACAAGAGACATGTCACATGACTACACACTATACACACGTGACTGGCCAATAGAACAAGAAGACACAGCGCCACCCAAAGGAACGTGGCATTTCCTGCGTTCTGATAGGTCTGCGCCCACAATACGCAGCCCATCTCGTTCTCCATTGACCAATCACAGACAAGAGCACAGCACAACAAGTTCCCTGCGGCCTGATTGGCGCGTTTCTACCTCACGTGACGTCCGAACAACTCACCATCTTGGATTTGATGTTCCCGATTGAGCGTGAGTGCTGCATTGTGGGAAGGGAGGAAGGAGAGGGAGAGCAAGACAAGTCAGCGGTTAGTACGGCACACACACCCGTGGCTCAACCTCACCAGGGTCAGAAAACCAGTGAGAAACGTTGCAACGGAATTTTGCGTTCTTGTGCCAAAGAAATCCGTTGCTGGGAATTTCTCAGAGATTTTCTCCACAAATAACCCACGCCGCTTAATTGAGGGAATGACATTCGGAAAGCGCTCTTCCCAGTATAAAGCGAACCCATCCACGTTTCTTATCCATATCCAAGCAAACAGGGGCCTGGTGCTAGGGCTGCACAGTGAAGCGGAGCGGAGCCTTACTGTGTACAACGTGCTGAACCCGACGCCCACAGAACCACCGCGCCCTCTCACAGATCCAAGACTGAGGTCAAGGTCGGGGGGAGGCAAACACTGATCCTGATGAAAATTAACAAGAGCAAGGGGAGGGGCGCCTCCCAGGGCTTGGGCAGAAGACCCGTGGACCTCCCCTTGGATCCGTCCTGGCCACTTATTGCTGCATTACGGTTCATGCAAAAACGTGTTCTTCCTCCAGCAGATCTCAGACGTTGTAGGGAACAATGCACATTGTTCATCGAATTTTCCCGAGCCAATCCGGGACACAAGGCAAGAATGTTTCGTCGACGAGAAACACGTGACTTGTTTGGGAGGGCAGGGCGTTTCCGTTTCCGTCTGCTGGAGAAACCACCATCAACCAAAATGCACGATTCGAACATAACACCGCGTGACGTCACAACGGAAGTAATTTCCCTCGTGACGTCACACGACGCGTTGCTATGACGACGCTACCTTGACGTTGCTGACGGCTCCGCCCACTTTCTCCTCGATCGACTTGAACGCGGTTGAATTTCTGGAAAATGCAATCATCAACGAATTAATTTGAGAGGCAGATGAGAACGAGGAGGGACCAACATTGGGGACTTTATGCACGGCGTTTGAAACGCACGTCGCATCAACGCCAACGTCGAAAAGAGCACACAAATTGATGTCATTATGCACAGTTTCCATGGCACTGGCCAATCACCACTCTCCACCCGATGCAACGAGTGGCGCGACGTTTGACACAAACGCCGATGCATAAAGTCCCTATTTACCCAGAATGTTCTTCGGCTTCTCAAAGGCAGCAACACAAAGAACGTTCTGCTCGCGTAACACCTCCCAGGCTGTCGACGCCAACTTTTCTCAACGTTCCTGTGTTCTTTTGCGAGACGCAACACGAAAGGAAATGCGGTTTCACGCCACGCACGACGCCCGCCCGAGAAATGAACGTGACGTCACGTGTCTGACGTCAACATGACGTGGCCGCAAAACCCGACGCAATATGAACGTGGCACAGTGTAAACGGGACGCGCCCCACGCTTCCGACGTGACGTAACGTGACGTGACGTAACGTGACGTGACGTGACGCACCTCATGTCTCCGATCTTGCGCGACGTGAAGGAGCCGAAGCTGCTGAACGCCGACGACGTCTTCTGCCCGACGTTCTTCAGCGTCGCGTTCGTCTTCTGATACCTGTGAGTACAAAAAGGACACGCGCAGTGAGTACCAGTGTGAGTACAAAAGGGCGGGCGGACTGAAGGTCACCACAAAACAACGAACAGATCATCTTTACAACAGCAAAATCGTACTCTTGCGGGGTTTTGGTCAGTTTCAGTGCGTTGCAAGCTCCGGAAGCCAGAAACCGGAAGCTGGGGTCCCAAGAATCGCACACTGGCAACAGTACTGCTGCGTTAGCGGGCAGACGATGCGTGTCGTCCTTCTGTGTGATGAGTTATTTCACAACGCCCTGCAGTATTGAGATCCAACACACCAGGCTCTGCATCAGGCTTGGTTCACTGAATTGATCACGTGTTGCGTGGCGTCTCCAGCTGCGTCCGTGGACGCAGCGCCAGCTCACCACAGTGACGTCACACGTGACGCACATAGCCAGGGACTTTATACACGACGCTTTGTCAAACGTGAACGTCAACACCAATGTCGAATGGTGTTTTGTGATTGGACTGTGCCATGCAAACGATGCTTCCTTTCGACGCAGGCGTTGGCGCGACGTGCGCGTCAAACGTCGTGCACAAAGACGCTGATATGAAGCACAGTTCTGTGAAGCAGGGACCTGGGTGGTCACCTGGAGGATGCAACATGCAGCGGACACGAGGACTCGCCATGCATCAAGCCCAGGACGGCCGGGGTTCACACTGAACGCGTTGCGTCCCAAGATCAATGGGTGCTGCGTCGCCTGGCGCAACGCTCCTTGACTTGTAGACGGCCGCACCACCTGCAGTGGGCAGCTCAGTGCACAGTGGACTCAGCGCGCCGTGGCATCCACGCACCGCGTAATGCATCCTGCCCAAAACCAGCCCGAGGAACGTCCCACAAATCAGGAGGATTAATGGCCCTTTATCGCCCGCTCGGGCCCCGGGCCCGTTGTTTGTGGCGCCGGAACACACGGAGGTGACGGGAACGTATCAATCCAGGGCTGTAACCAGGACGAGGCTGGGGATCCAGGGCTGTAACCAGCACGAGGCTGGGGATCCAGGGCTGTAACCAGCACAAGGCTGGGGATCCAGGGCTGTAACCAACACGAGGCTGGGGATCCAGGGCTGTAACCAACACAAGGCTGGGGATCCAGGGCTGTAACCAACACAAGGCTGGGGATCCAGGGCTGTAACCAACACGAGGCTGGGGATCCAGGGCTGTAACCAACATGAGGCTGGAGATCCAGGGCTGTAACCAACACCAGGCTGGGGATCCAGGGCTGTAACCAACACCAGGCTGGGGATCCAGGGCTGTAACCAACATG
>JAAUXT010063896.1_pt1 | contig 16263 bp, 14 predicted proteins | sample 7278171 | NCBI WGS metagenome assembly JAAUXT01 (sample SAMN14350112, study PRJNA611818) | marine sediment metagenome | isolation source: surface marine sediment (1.8m) | place: French Polynesia: Moorea | collected 2018-08 | reverse complement strand
TCAAATTTAGACTCTACCTTTTCCAACTTCATCCTTACCAGCAACCTTGGAAAACACTTATATATTGATGACTGAACTTTTGGAACTTCTCCAGTAGATTTTTAGCAATGGCGGCTAGACGGACGCGCGACCATTGGGTCCGATTACCGGACTTCCTTGTTTGGCAAAATGGCTTTTTTGTCGTTTTGTCGAAAACACACCACGTTTGTTGTCAGTTGTGCTTGTGTGCTTTCAGGATGCAGCAAGTCATTTTGCTGTTGCTGCTGGCAACATGCAGTTGCTTGGGTCAGAAGGAGGACGGCGTCGCGAACCAGATGACGGTTCTGCGGGACCTTCCGGACGCGGTCCATCCAAGGAACCCAGCGCACTTCATCATCCGCAGCACGTTCAAGGTCAGCAGATCGTCTCATATCAAAACGACGCCCCCCCCCCGCCAAAACGGAAACTTTATTTCTTGAAAAACGAGACTCAAGACAACGATGTCCGCAGTTTCTGGAACAGCCCGTGCCACTGCGACCAAAGTCCCTCAATGTTCAGCTTGTTTTCCGTCTTGCCCTATTCTGTTCACTCGTTCCGACACAAATTGCACACTTTTCCCTGTCATGCACGTACGTGTACCAGACTGAAGAACATACTGGTTGATCTCTGCCTCAACAAAGCGTGAGAGATTCCAAGAGAATGAACTGATCCGTTTAGTCAGGGGTTTCCTTGCTTTTGCGTCAGTGGACTGAGATTTCGATGAAGGCAGAAAGTTTTGGTTCGCGAGATCTTGACAGCATGACAAAGGGTCGCTGTGTGAATGCTCTGAAAAATGTCATGCCAGCAATTGCCAAAGAATGGACAATGGGTCGACCCAGGTGGGTTCAAGCAACTTTGGTCTGTCAGAGAAAGTTTTTCTATTTCCCGTGTTGTTTTCTTGTTACTTTCACGGCAGGTTGTGAAAATATTCCTCTGTAAACAAACTCTGTCCCCCACCTCTGTCCAGTATGTTTGAAAGAGAACCGAATTTTGCTCAAGAAGGCCTTTTGGAGCACGGAAAGCGTGCCCTCACTTTGACGAGTGGCAACAACAAACTCAGTGACGGAGATTCACCTTTTTGCAGGCATCGAGGGGACACTGTGACCTCTAAATTAAAAATATAACAAGATTCTGCTTCACTTTTCAAAAGTCTGCTGCCAACATTAGAGAAAAACACAGGAAAAAAGTGACCACTTGGTCTCCTTGTTCTTTCCTCCCCACTTGGACACTGTCTGCAGAAACACGCCGGCCGCATATTTCCCAACGAAACGGAGCGATGGCAATTGCTCTGGCTGGTTTGCTCCAACAATGACTGGACTGAGTTTGAAGGCAATTCCTGTGGTCAGAAGGGCATGTCAAACAGGTTTAAAACTCATCAAACTCAAAACAACCTCTATAAATTGAATAGTGAGAGCTCGGAAACTTTGTGGAAGGCGGTTTGTTCACAAGCCTTCCGTGCGGAACACGTACTTAGACATGTTCCGCAAAGCTATGAAAAAAGCCACTGGTCCAAGATTGTCTTCCTGTGTTTATGTTTTATTCAAACACAGTTTGTGTTGTCATAAATTTCATTGAGCAAATTTAATCTGAAGGAGTGTCAATAAACCACAAACATGCCTTTCAGTTTGGTCTTACCTCTCAAGTATTTGTTGAATCTCTTGGGATGAGAACAGAAATTGAAAACAACAATTGATGTTTTCTACACCTCGGAGAAGGAATCCGCGTGTTGGTTGTGAGTCGATGAAGCTGAAATTGGATTTCAAGTATTTTTCTTGTTCATTTCAGACTTCTTTTGATTTGGTGCCCACAAAGCCACCGCAGATACCTCTTACTTGCTCAAATATGATGATTTGTGGACCAAAAAGGGAACAAACTGCCCTTGGTCGCGCGCAGGATTCATATTCTGATTCAACCGTGCACGGTTGTGAAAATCACTGAGAGATTTCCCACGTATTTCGCGCAATTGCTGCAAGTCTGCACTGTATCATGGAGCACAATCACTGAAGTGCAGGGAACAAAGGAGGAACAGTTACAGAATAAAGCAATTTGTTGGGCACAAGAATGTGCGTGCATGGCATGCAGAAATGGAACACTGGAGTTGACAAAAGGAACAAGGTTCTGCTCTCCACATTTAAAGAAAGCTGAAAGAGCAATTGATTCACGGAAACTTTGACAAACACGCTCGTTAAAGATCTTCAGATGATGCGGGTTTGCTTCTGATTGTCATGCCGTTTGTCCTCTTTCTCAGCTTCTCAAAATCAATATCCATTGTGGAACAAGCACACTCGACGATTCAGCTCTTGTCGACGTACTGTCGATTCATTCTGGTTGTTCTCTCAGACACAGCGCTTTAATCTTTTTGAAATAGAACGTTCTTCTTGGACACTCGATTATGCTCGCAGGTAACCCGAGGCTTTGAGAAAGTAAACACCTGCACAGGTGAAAATTGTTGGGCTGGCATCATTGTTCAAATTCTTGTGCACTTGCTGCGTTTGTGCCGATCTTGTGTTCAACGAGGGCAGAAAGAGTGTTCGAAACACACAAGTTTGTACTCTTACTGTTTCGTTTTTGGTGCAACAGGACGACTGGTTGTGTTTGAATGAATATTCCTCATAAGTTGCTGATTCGTTCAGTCACCTGCGAAGCACAATACGTTTCCCATGACAAACGTAATCGCAGCCACAAGCAAGAGTGAAGGTGAAAGTCAAGTGTCTGCCCTCGGGGTTGTCAGACCTTTCCGGATATAAATATTTACTCGTTTGTTTGTTCAAAATTTTTGTTTAATTTGCTGTTGAAACAATGTCACTCACATCACTCCAAGAATGCCGTGCGGAAAAATCTGTTCAGCTGAAGTGCAAAACACAGCACCACTATCTTGTGACTCGGAGTGCTGTGCTGTTTTTTTTTCTGTACTCTCCAGCAGTTTTACTCGAAAGAGGCTCTTTGCGCAAAGCTCGTCCGTGCAAGCGTCAGAATTGTCATGTTGTGTAAACTAAAGAAAAAGGGATGGTAATCGGTGTAAGAACGTCTAATCTGCGCTTGGATCGCATCATCACGTTTAATAACGTTGAGAAAGGAAATGTGTGGAGAAAAAAGTTCTGCATGGGCATGAGATTGTGATAAACACAATTGCAAGCTTCAAGAAAGAGCATGAAAAGAGACCCAGGTGCTTTCATAATCCGTCAGAAAGAAAGAGACCAAACAGAGGAGAGGGAGAGCAACAGTCATTTCCAAATGACGTTCGCGATGCTGTCTCCAAATGTATTGTCCACGATTTTGTGAGATATCATCTCAGGTGAACATTGCTTTGGCTCGTACTTTTGAACAAATCGGATTGGCCATTCAGGAGTGTGCGGACTTGGTCGTGAGGGACCTCATGCAGCAACCCGGGAATGTGAAAGGCACAAAGAAACGACTGCGTTCTTTTTGTAAAATGACATCTCCGTGATCGCACTTTAGTTTCGTGTACACAATACATTGCAGTGCACTTTTCGTGTTGGGGCATGGACGTGCACTGTGACGCTTGACAGATACCAACAGCAATGGAAGTCTTGTGTCGAACGTTCGATGTTATCAGTGTAAGTGTTCCTCGCAGCCAACAATTTGTAGGCTTCAAACCAACAATTCAAAAGGTAGATGTCCATACGTCAAGTTTATAAATCAGACAAGGTCGAGAAGGCCCAGTGGACTCCGACATTTGAGACGTACGGTGCCCTGTTCGGTCCAAGCACAACAAAGGACACGGACCACCGAAAGTACAGCACTCGGGTGACCAAGGAAGGCTTCGCTTGAGGCAATGTGTGTGACATACTCGTGTACCCGGTGTTGCATCTGCGTGCATTTAGTTGTAAGGGCATGGCTTGCACACAAAGGTAAAACTGGCAGAGCGCACCCTAACGTGAAGCTGCATTGCAAACAACGTGCAAACAGAAGGTACACGGTCAATGGGACAAACGTGGTGCGTGTGCACGACAGTGCAAAACAACGGCATTTCTGCACAATCACCTCCCACCCCCGCCCTACGCGAACGTGAAGTGAAGCGACGCCTCTCTGAGCAGCACTCGTATTGTATTTAACGGCTTTGCAAGAGAGGTGCCAGTGATCTGCGCGAGAATGACCCTGGAGCGAACGCATTCCGAGGCTGGATCGCGCTTCTTTATTCATGCAACTGACAACTCGTATTTGGGCAGCGCGCTTTGCTCATCTTGCAAGCGAACCCGACTCGGTCATGAAGCTGGGAATGGCGCCGCGCTGGACACAGCGCGAGATTCATCACAATTCAATTACTGAACAACAGATTAAGTTCAACACGCTGATAACCTCCCATTGCCGTGGTCAACCACGCAATCTCAATCATTCCATAATCTTTGTTTATGGGCATTCTGATGCATATTTATTTTGTTCTTCCTTGGATTGGTCTTTACAGTAATGGACCGAAATGTTTTGCGGGATGTTGAAAACAACACAAAGCGCACTCCAGCTCTGTCATTATGTGGCTGTGTAATGGGTATCAAATCGATAACTGCTGATCGTGGGTCGGATGCCTGGGCGATATGAGGTGACACAGGCGATAATGGATGTAGCTGCTGCTCTCCGTGTGCATTGCCTTTCGCGTCTAAACTTTGGGGAAAGGGTCCACAGCACTGAAGGCTTGGACGAGTTGATCGCAGAACAAATTGATGTTCTTTGGCCACGGCATCAACACGTCCGCGTCCGTTCCTGGGTGAAAAATGAAAAAAATTGCCAGTTTTTCAAAGCACGGTCGAAAACACCAAAAATGTTTGCAGGTCAAAAAAGAAGACAACTTTCGTTTTCACCCGCGTGTGTGTTCACTTTTTCTTGTGTCACATTCCACGCGAATTTTTTGGTTCACTTTTCACGGCCAGTCATTTTCCTGGCGTGCTTGTGGGAAGTCGACAATTAAAATATCGGAGTGCAGATAAAAGGGAGTGAGGATAATTGTATCCCGCTGTGGTCAACCAAATGACAAGGTTGTTTGACCCGCGCTTTTTATGGCTTTTGAGCCCTTTGACCTCAGGTGTCCAACCTCATGACAAATGGGCGACGGCTTGACAAATGCACTTCTGCATGGTGCCATAAGTATACAGCACAGAAAATCAAAGGGAATAGAAATCCTTGCATGTTGTTTGCGCTCTCCATGTCTCAGCACAAAAAACGCAGGACAGACGGACTTGTCTCGGGTTGAACTGTCTGGTTGGTTCTGTTGTTCGTTTGTGTTGAATTGTTTCGGTCAAAGATCTTCAGTCGTTGTCTTCATTTGCTTTCAGACACGGTAGTGTGCACTCGCAAACTTCAAGCTTTTGCACGTTCTTTGGGGTGGCTCCGCGAGAAAATGCAGAAAAGGTCTTTTCTGTATTCTTGGCACCAAAGGGCTTCCTTCGTACTTGACCTCGAAAAATATAATTGATATCCCACGGAAATTTGTCATGACTCGAGCCGCTGCAGCTAGAGAGCTTTCCAAGTGGCTGTCGCGCAAGGTTTACGTGTGAAACTTCCCAACGAACATCAGGGAGAACAATCGACCAGTTTAGAAGTTCACTTGCAACTCGAACATTCAGCTGAGTGCCTGCAATAATGCTTCTGCAGATTAGATGCACGAAATAAGACTGCACATGCCATTGGCCAATGTAATTTCTACCACAAGGGATCGCCTTCAAGTTCAATTTAACCGGCGCATGATTCGTGTTGACAACACAGATGAGTCTGCATTGCTCAAGTATCCTTCCACGTCAGTCCCTGTCTTCTGTTGACCAAATTACACGAGAACACGAGCACTCTCGTTCTCACCTGACTCACAGGCCTATTTTCTGGTGAAACCAGCTTGAACAAGCATAGATTCGAATCAGAAGTGAAATCTAGCCTTGTTTTCTCTGTCTATTGGAGCTGTTTGATTCAGCAGATAGTCCGAAAAAGGCTAATATGAATTGGGTGGCACCAGATGTGATCGAGTTGTAATGGATCTCAGTTGGGGGGACCGTTCAATTATTTACTTGTTTTGGTTTTGCGAGGTGGTGTTGATCACAGATCAGAACAAAGTTTGCCGTACCCAGACAAAAGCAAAACCAAGTATATAACACAACGACCATCGTTCCCGTCCATTTTTGTGTACAACGGAAGTTTCTTGTTTGGGAAGGAACATCGCGGAACCCAAAGAACAGTCATTTTGAAACATTTGTGTCCTCAACTTGGAAGCAATTAGCGTTTTTGGATTTCGTTTCCTGTGCGAGCGCAGGAGCGGTTTCCGATGAGTGCTTTGCTGATAAATTATTTGTGCGCATCGCCTGGATTGAACCGTTGCAGTGCGCAGTTTGCATGAGACTTCCCGCTGGCCGAATTTGTATGAGCAACCGCAAAAAGAAGACACTGAAAAACATTATATGAGGCACTTATTGACTTAAATAGCAAAAATTCAATCATGTGAATCGATAGTTCTGGAACGACACGAAGGAGCCGCTTTGCGCTCTCGTGAATCTGCCTTGGCAAGGACTGGCCACTTGAGCGTGCAAAATAACAAAGCAAACACACAACACGAGCGACCCGTGTGTCCGGATCCGGACGAACAGGAATTCCAACTGTAAATGTTAACATTTGCGCAAAGATCAATCCCTCGATTTACCAGAAACGAAAGTTGCGAAATATCCATCTGTGAATGGCAACGCCTGAAATTTCCCGTGTGAAAACATCTAGAATGGCAATTCTATGCTCCACAGTTTATTCTGATTAGCCAAGGTTGAATAATTAATTTATTTTTGCGACCTTATCGGGGAAAGATTGATACGTGACATGCAATAATGTCTCAGCACTGCCATTCAGATCATTGGTCTGAAATGATCTCACTGTGATCGGACATCTTTCAGTCACATGCAGTGTGGTCTCTGTGTGGGGCGTTGCACACTCAGGTTTTGCAAAGACCATTTGACCTCCCGAAACAAACACGGTGGTGGATGGCTTCAGCTCGTCGCAGCCGTTCTCGAGGAAAATCTCGACCACTCGTGCGCCTCATTCTTGTTTTTCTGGCATTTTGTGAACCCAGGTGCTGCTACAGCATGGTGCACACCTCTTGACTGAAACGAGCGAGATGTGAATCAGTCTTTCTGGACTGGCCTCAAGGATCTCACTTGACCCTGGTGCCCAAACGCGAGCAGTAATGTTATGAGTTGTTTTGATCTTTCTGCGCTCCTCAACCTGTTCTCACACGTGAGTTTCTTGGAGCAATATTCTTCAACAACAACTTCTTTTTCACATTAAGAAACGGACAGACTGTTGAGCTGCATGTACCGAATGGACTCAAACGTAAAAATTCCCCACGAAGAACGATTGGTGGACTGCAGCTTCTGCGTGTCCCGCGAAAGTGTCGTTCCATGGGTCTTGTCGCTTTTCAAAAGCATCATCTGCGCCTGTGTCGTTTGCCCTGAGGATGTTCATCAATCTAAATCAATTATCTCGCACAAAAACTCCACGGTGGTGCGAGTAATGACTGATCGTCACACCGATATGTTCGAGCGACCTTCTCCGGCGCTCCGCAGCGCTCTCTGTCTCCCTCACCAGCAGAGCTTTGCCTCTCTTAAATTTCAAACAGCAATTCGCTGGTTCTTCAAATCATGTGTTGCTTTGAGTCGTGGGAAGAAAACCAACTCTGCAAGCGTGAGATCTTGACCAAAACGAAATTAATTTTCTTTCCCATATGTCACCACTTGAAGCAAAGTCTCGTATTCTTTCCTGCCACAAATGGTGTGATCCCGTTCAAGTGGACAGTGGTCGAGTTGCGCTTTTGTGTGACGCTTCTTGACCACTTGGTATTTCGTGTCTTTCTTGTAGTTTTGCTCACTGCCTTTGAAGTCCTTTTTGCCCAGACAAACCACTTTGAAAATGATCAGAAAACCAAACAGGATCTTTGTCACAATGTTGTCCTTTTCTGTGGTGATGTTGACATGATTCTATGAAAGGGACTCACTCCGTGTGTGCTTAAGGACACGTTGTTGATGCATGAGGTATCAAATGGCAGGTACTGAGGAGGACCATCGACAAAGGTATTGTACATCGCCTCAAGGACTTCACACCTCGGCGACAAAGGACAAATTTTCACTTCAAAGGTTCTCCAGATGACAATTGTATTGGACATGACCACACGGTGAATCAGTTCCGCGCGAGGAATTGGATTTCCAAATGGGCTGAAATGAGCCTTTTTTAGCAAAAGGAGGTGAACACTCGTTATTTGGAAAAGGGAAAGTGCCGGTTTTTTCAGTAATGCGTTTCTTTTTGAAGATGCAAACTGAACGTCGAAATTTCTGTTCAGACGTGTGCTGCCATTGGATCTACAAAACAACGGTGTTCAATCGTCGAAGGTGAAAGTGTGGCAAACGGATCGCCGCCTTTGCATGAAACAGGCGCAGTGGGTCCCGGGTTGACGCGCACCGCCGTGTGAGCAGCGGCGCATGAACTAATCGGCCTCGCTGCAGCCCCGGGGGGATTATCACCTTGTTGAGAATAGGCATATTTTCTACCGTAAGAAGAATATTGACTTGACCGAAGGTCAGACATGAAATGTTCATTGCTTCACTTTGGTGCTCTACTTCGCAGATGTTTACATTTCATTTTCCAGCACCTGCCCCGTGTCCTCATAATTCTGCTGCGAAATGAGGATTCCCCCAAATTACATCGCTTTTCCAATTTGTCCGGCGACAATAAAAAAGAAGCGCAGTTCAGTTCTTCGCACCGTCAAAAACCCCATGAAGGCTTGTTCAGTTCCTCACTGCATGACCACGAAAATTCTCAAAGTAAAATCAACAGGTCTTTTTTCTTGAAGTTTACGTCTGAAAATCCCGTGTTGGTGCCACGGCGCACCCGGTTTGTCTGAAAGACAAATGTGAACGTACCGTGTGCTCTCGTCAGTCTGACGCGTCGCTCACGTTGGCATCTCTGGCGCGTGGAGACGACGCGAACACACCGCATGGAGGGTCCACTGCTGGGGAATCGTTTTCCTGCTGATGGACGCTTTTAATTAGTGCAGTGTTTTTGCTCTCGAATCTGGCGACATGGTCGGAAATGATAAGGAGAATGATTCCATTAGGAGTTATGGCCGAAAAGAAGGCTGCTCGCAGAAAGTGGATTTCCATGTTAAAAGGCAGGTAGCACGCGAAGAGGGGCCCGCGGTTATCTCGGCACCGCTGCGCGGCCGATGAAGATTTACGCTAGCACCGTTGTCAATTATTGCTGCCTTTGTTACAAAGTGCTCGTGAACAATGAAGATAGATAACAGTGTTGTGCATGCAAGGAGCAAATCCTTGCCCTTCCCTTCTCGTATATTACCAAGTCCGCAATCCCATTATCATCAGTATTATTGGTTCGGCATTTACTTGGAAAGGAGGAACATTTTGGGAGAAAGAAGTGCGCAGTGGTGCTGCTTTGTTGCGCTTTTTTGCGTCTCGGTGAAACTTAATGGTCATTTTGCAGTCTTTGATTTGCGCGCTCTCTGTCGAAGCCCTGCAGATCCTGCAAACAAATGTCGTGTGGTGCGAGCGGCACCGTGCAAACACGAAAATGGTTCACACGGCAACTTTATCTTCCGCAACGTAAGAAGAAAATTACCACAAGAGACCTTCATCTGGAGACTTTCCACTCCAACCCCCTGTCCTCCTTCCCAAAGCGAAAAACTTGTGCAATGACACAGATAGTGCGCAGCAAGAGGCCGATGTTCTGACAACGCTAACAGAACGCGACAGCGAAGCCAGCCATGTTAATGTGGCTGCTGATGCTGATCAGAGTCGCTGACAGGGACGTGGTAATTAGCGGAATTTATATCAGGTATCATATTGTTTCCCACGGACTGATTCTGCGCACAGCCATGCATTTTTAACCTGGACAGCTCTACACGTGTATTCATGTTGGTACATCAAAGGCAATGCCACATTTGGCTGCTGTGTATTATTGCACAGCCTGCGTCCATCGTTGCACTCTGCATGAGCGTTGCACTCTGCACTCGTATGTTGGGTTGTTGGTTTTGGTGATGGCTTCGTCCGGAAACAGCTTTGCGACAAGTTTCCTTTCAGCGAGACGCTCATGATGAGTCCTACACGCACTGCTTTGGTGTCTCGTTCTCACTGGTCATCCGTCACAAATGACAAAAGCTTTGAAAAATATCCAGAGAGCATTGAGAACAGCTCAGATTCTGCACAAGTTTATCTTTGTCCATCGCCTTTGCACCGGGCAAAATTTTGGAAACTTTATGGTGTTTAGAGTCGAAAGAATCTTGTCACTTCATCAAAGCAATTTTCTGTCCATTATGATGCTTTGACTCTTGCATGGAGCCTGTGTGGCGAAAACTTTTCTGGTGTTTGTTTTTCTGTGTGTGAGGGGAAGGAATCGTGTTTTCCATTGTGAACAGCTTCTTGTCTACGCTAGAAAGAATTTGAACTTCTTTTTTCTTTCCGAGAATCTGAAGGAACATTCTTTCTTCTGTTTTTGTCTGGCTGATTCGACAGCGAACAGACAACTTCACGTCTGGTCCTTGCTGTGACTTCATTGGTCTCGGTTTGTACCCGTATCTTCGCTGAGCTCTGTCAGTATTGTTTTTTGCACCAAACAATGTGTTTCACGCAGCATCTGGTGGTGCAGACCAGACAAAAAGAGTTCGACAGTGAACGAGGCAAAAGAGGAAGACTTTGCCAGAAATGTCTCAGCATTTGCAATCTTTGAGATGAGGCTGCTATCCTTGATCTGTTTGTAATATTCCACGAAATTGTAAGAAATTGCTTACACTGGTGAATACGATTTTGCTTTTGACAGATTAATATCCTCATTTCTGTGATGAATACTGCAATTCAGTCATTGTGGGATGGAGCGGTAATTTGCAGATTGCCTCATACATTGTACAGAAAGTTGGACGAAATTGCAAAGGCATGTTGTTGGCTTAAGATTTGAAACGCATTTCTCTCCCAGAGAATATGCAAAGCAGAATATCAGCCAGCATACTGATAACTGCAGGTTTTCCCGTTTCTGTGGCGAGTCGGTGGAATCCGAGCTGCCTACCGTGGACGCTGCTCAACCCACTTCTTTGTTGATGTAGAGGAAAGGCTGTGCAGAAGGAAGGGGTCAATCTTTCTTCATCAATAAAGATTTTGTGCATGGGCAACATTACAATCAGTCTGCCCTGCTACCCGACAAAGGAGGAATACATTCGGATGCCAGGACCAGCTATTTATATTCAGGCGCATCTATCTGGCGCACGATTGCACTGCTTTGAGATATGATTGCAGTGTTTAGCGGGGGAGAAGGCAGTTATTATCACAGCAGCCTTCATGTCCCTATTTGGCAACAGGCTCGGTTCCAGTGACAACTCGTCCATCACGCGTTAAAAATTTAAACGCGCAGCTTGACGTGCTGCAAATCCTGGCGCTCATTTTGCTTGAGGCCTTACGATCCCTTCAATGCACAACGGACAGTAACATCACGTTTGAAACAAGTTCCGATGGCAGGTGGAAGTTTTCGAGGTCAATCATCTGTGGCCCTGTCTGTTGTAAGACAGTGGTGGAGGCTTTGAACACGTGGTTGGACACGTCCAAGTGGATTGGCATGAGACAGTTTCTGTCACTCTGAATGAAATCAAAAAGTCTTGGAAGAACGAAGAGGACTGAATATTGATTTTTAGCGAGTAGAAACCTGTGTCCAGAACTTCCAAGGAACATGTCCGTCTTCAGTCAAAAACTGTAACCGACACTTCGGAACCAAAACAGATCAGTTTGTTATTCCCCAAGCCAGGGCCAGCAGGACTTGCTGCCAGACACTTCAGATTCGTGTTCGTGTAATCTGGTATGCTGCGGGCTCGTGTAAGATTTTCTGCGATGGTAAGCAGTGGTGGACGGGCGAAAGCAATCATTGGGCAGCGCCTGAAAGATTATACTGTAATTAGATCAGTTTGCTGTCGCTGTGATCACCAAATGGCAACTTTACTCTCTGATTACTCTCCTTGAGTAAACACTAATTCAATTGCACGAACAAAGTAGACTCTGCCACGGGTATATATGCTTGGATCTGGGTCACGTACTGGCTCCACCTTCCAATGGTAATTGGCATTCTAATTGTGCATTGATTCAGGTCAGTGTGAGGTCTGTTTCGTTTTCCAAGACTGTGAGGGCTTTTCCTCTGGTTGAGATTTCCATTGGTTCCACAAAATCATCTTGCCATGCAATTGGGGGGAACACCCATTCGCTCTGGCTATCACGGGCTATGTCATCTCTTGTCCGCTGAATGTATTTGCGTCTTGGTTTGTATTGAGATTGCTGAGTTTCTTGTGTGGTCAAATGGGTGGCAATTTAAGGCTTAGCCTGGAAACTCAATTCTCTTAGACACCTGCCACTCGGTAAATTCAACTCCCCGACTTCCATTAAACGATTAGTTACACAAAGGGTGCGGACTTAAAAGGAGCACTCCGCGGAGCATGTTCCGCATTGTGCACCAACATTTGGTTGTTTTCTCATTAGGTAGCTCCACAAAAAGATCAATGCACGCTTGTCTAATTGAATGAGTCTCTAATCGTTCCTTCCTGGAATTTCATTCTCATTTGATTTTTACAGCTGTCAAAATTAAATTTGGTTTTGGTGAATGAGAAGAAAAAGGCACTTGAACTGACAGAAGAAATGCAGCTTTCCTGCAGGACTGCTTTGATGTGAATAGAAAACAGCGATTTGGCTTTGTGTAATGCTGTATTATCCTGTTTCTTTTCACGACGATACCAACACCATCTGCACTAAATTTTTGGAAATCGCAGACTCCACATTTCCATTGCGTCGCTGTCGTATGTGTTTGGAGGCCGCTAACCCGTCCACTATGTGTTTATGGCCTGGGAGAATCCTGGTCAATACTCGGTTCCTTTCTGCGCGCTGCAGCCCAAGAGAAGCGCCACCACTTCACAGCTTCACGTCCGCGCAGTTTTTTATTGAAGGCAAAATAAAGCGATGGAGGAAATTTATGTGACAGCCCATGCGCTATGAATAGTGTGCAATGTTTCCTGCATAATTGATGTGTCGGGTACAGCCATGCTCTGCTCGCAGGAAAAATTAAACTTTACATCCTTATTTCTCACTTCTTCGGGACTCATTCTTGCCGAAATGAAATATGGTCAAATGGAGTGCGCCTCGGCGCCATTGAGTGCGCGCGGATTTTGTGCCGTAAATCAACGTTGCGTGGTGTTTCTCGCAAGTTCACCAAGGAGTGAAAGACACTGCATCATGCGCACAAAAAATGACAAAATGACAGATGATCATTCTTTCTGATATACCACGCACACAAGGACATTTATCAAGTTGAAAAAAAAAATCGCACGCAGCCGCGCCCACATCTCACACTGGATATGCGTCACAAATTCTGGCTTCATAGCTTGTCAAGTTGAGCTGGCTGCGAGTGGCTCAAACCAAGTTTGACTTCCGATCACTTGACCTACATTTCAAGGCTCCACACAAAGAATTTCCTCGCGACAGCCTGTTAATCTTCACAGGTAGCGCGGGAGAGAGAATTGCTCTTCAACAGTGTTCCTGATTCCGAACACGTGCCAACTCCCACTTGGTTCACCAGGGGGTTTGCGCGGTGCACAGGCGTCATTCTGGCACAGGACAGGGAATGATTTTTGAGCCTCTGCTTTGGAAATCGAAGACATTTTCTTCAAAATGTGGCGCTGAAAATTATCGAGTTGTTTTCAACAAGAAAGCTTCGAGCAATCAGTGCATGTTCAGATTCAGACACTTTCTCATTTTGTCAGTTTGCGATGTTTGTTGATTCAGTCAGAAATATAGCCTTTTCTACATTCTCTGTTGTTCCCTGGAACTTATCCTACGTCCGACGAACCAATCTTTTTCTGTGAAATTTTCTCACGTTGAGAAGAAGGAAGGACTTCTGGTATTTGCATGCACTGGACACTTGGAGAGTAGCGTTCTTGGCATAGTGAGCTGCAGGATGGAGGCGCCTTGGACATTGTTGCCTGTTGTAACAAAAGAACGTTCCCCGAGCACATCTCAAACTTGTTGGAGATACGACTCTCAGTGTGGGTTGTTCTGTGTGTTGCAGGGCTCCGTGGAGTTCGTGGAGTCGGATGCGTTTGAGATCCACATCAACACGACGGCGCCGTCGGTGGACGACCTGGCGAGGGTGCAGTACAACCTGTCCGAGCAGGAGGGCTCCGCGCTGCTGCAGGTGGTGAGTACATGTGCTCGATGTGGTGAAGCAGCCCTGGAATGACGTCCAATTCACCCGGCCTTGTCTCGTTCAATGTTGGGAGAAAATTGACAAAGAGAGAACACAGGTCACCTCGACCTGCAAGTGTCCACTTCATGGAAGGATTGAGCACAGAGCCTTCCCGTGTGAAGCACCTCGCTCTGGTCTGCGTCGCTGTTGAGAGGAGTGATGCCTTGTTTCTGCAGTACGAGTCGGAGCCGGTGGTGGTGGAGTCGCCGCTCAAGTTCCTCGTGCTCATCATCGGCGGCAGCACGGTGCTCGTCTTCCTCTGCACCATCATATTCGTCTGCTGGTGGAACGTCTACCGCAAACCTTTCATCAAGGAAACCAAGATCTTCAACCCGGGTACGTCAATGCTGGTTTTTGAGGGTACAAGATGATAGCAGGTTTGGACTGAGGCCGACTCTCCAAGGACCTGGTCCAGCTTTCAAGCCAAACAAGAGAAAAGATAAAATATGTATATTGAGGGGAGTCAATTGAATCTGGTCCGTTGGTCTCCAACTCGCCTTGAAGTCATTAAATTGTGAAAACGGTTGTTTTACCGGCACACAACCCGCTTTGCGCCCAAGGGACACTGGCGTGACAAGTGGAGAATGATCTGAAATTGATTGGTCTGTAATGAACGTGATCCTCCAAGCGCCGCAAAGCCTCTTTGCTTTGTCAGATTGTCTGAAAGCCAAACAATCAGATTCAAGGAAGATCCTGGAGAAAATTATGGCGGACAGCAACGAGGCATGTGTCAACTATTTTGCTGGCTACATCCAGACTTTCATGTGAGAGCGAAACGAGGGTGACCTCGGGCGAGTTTCTTTATTTCCGTGGCAGCCCTTTGAATTAGTCGACCTCAAATCCCCCTGGAGAAAGTTTGTTGTGTTTCACCTTTTTTGTCCGATATTGGAGGTAAAAGAACGCGGATCCCAGGGCGATAATGGCATATTAAAGACATAAAGCTCCGCGCAGGGGTATTGTGGCGCGCCCCGAGGGAAATGATTTATGAAGAGATTCCCCACGTCGCAGAGACATTGAGCACTGGCAATCACTCTCCTGGCTTCTGCCTTTTATGTCCTGGCTTTGGAAAAAGTAACAGGATTGGCATGGTGGGTCACCAAGTTTACATCACACACAAATGTTTTGCATTCAGAACTCTCACCCGAGGCTTTTTGAAAAACGGTTTTGGGTTTGGGAGTGCGAAGTCTCCATTTTGAAGGTCGAATTTTGATTTGGTGCTGCGGGCACAGACGGACTGTCCAAACCTCCGCTGGGGGAGTCATAAGTCACGATACTGGGTGATTTACGGTTCGTACAGCGCGCAATGTGAGGGTATAAATGCGGTAATAATGTGTGGCGAATCGTTACAGCGGCGCAGGTATCCCGTGGGACGCTATTTGGCTCGGCCTGATTTGTCGCAAGTCTGATCATGTTAATTAAACCGGTATTTATGTGACACTTTACGGGATCTCTGCATGCCTGAGGAAGCAAATTGCAGCCTTGCTACATTGTTTTTTCTTCCCAACTATCCATCACTTAGAAAGCATAATTGCCCGCACATAAATTTATGACGGTGTGAGATGTGCCTCTCGTGGCTCTGCGACCTGTTGAGACTGACAGATCCATTTGACTTGCTCATTGTTCACGCTTCTTTCCTCCACAGATTCGTCTCAGGCACCGTTGCTAGTGGGAAAACAAGTCGGCGGAGCAGACCAGGGTCAAAATGTGCGTTGTTCTATTGCGTACCTTGTGCAATAAACTTTAAGTTTGTCGTGCCACGAGGCAAAAATGTCTGCATTGGACAGGATAAAATTCCGCTCCTTTGCGTCTTGTTCTGCAGACACCACGTGTTCGACTGCAGTCCGAGTCGTTGGTTTCGAACCATTTTGACTCTGCAACGGAACTCTGTCTGTCTGTCTGTCTGTCTGTCTGTCTGTCTGTCTGTCTGTCTGTCTGTCTGTCTGTCTGTCTGTCTGTCTGTCTGTCTGTCTGTCTGTCTGTCTGTCTGTC
>JAAUXT010041164.1_pt1 | contig 16264 bp, 18 predicted proteins | sample 7278171 | NCBI WGS metagenome assembly JAAUXT01 (sample SAMN14350112, study PRJNA611818) | marine sediment metagenome | isolation source: surface marine sediment (1.8m) | place: French Polynesia: Moorea | collected 2018-08 | reverse complement strand
TTTTTGTGTGTGTGTGAGAGTGTGTGTCTCTTTGTGAGAGTGTGTGTGTGTTTGTGTGAGAGAGAGTGTGTGTGTGTGTGTGTGTGTGTGTGTGTGTGTGTGTGTGTGTGTGTGACATTGAATACGGTACGCAGTACATGTCTGAAATGATCTTACGAGGATCTATCATTTAATTCTGAGACTGGTCATGGTCGGAACATTTGCACATGTTGAAGCTCTTTGACACAGTTTCCACTGTTTCACAGTCTGCTTGGGTACAAATTGGTTGCATTGCGCAACAATCGCAGATCATGACCAGTCTCAGAAAATAATGATAGATCCTCGTAAATGCCGAAGGTTTCTCTTGTTCTGCTCTGGTCAGTGCTTAAGATGCAACCTACAATTTAACACCAACTTTTGGGAGCTGGGGGGGTGCCAGGGTCGCCCCCTCCTGGATCCGCCCTTACATATTCAATCCTCTGGCTGATCCAGGGTCTGCCCCCCTGATAGAGTTCAGAGGTTTTTCATTCCCTCCAATTTCCCCCCGACAGGCGCATTTTTTCCGTTGTGCTATTGTTTTGAAGGGTGAGATTTGTGCCCCCCACCCAACCTCAGAACTGGATGCGCTTCAAGAGTTGTGCGCAAATTCGCGCCACTTTCTGTGGCGGAAACGCGGGAAGGAAGCAGCGAAGACGCACATCTCGCGAGATCTCGTTTCAAAGGAGACGCGGCCGCTGCGCCTGCGCGTCAAAGCTTTGATCGGCGCAGCTCAACCCGCCACTTCCGCCACAAGTGTGCGCACGCGCAGAGCAGTTTTTTGTTTCTCGTTTCCATTCCTTTGTTCTCTCATGTTTCTCAAAGAAATTAATCTGTTTCAATGGGAAATTTCACTCAAACGTTCCGTCTTTGTTTTCACTCCGTTTATGCCTTGAGTTCAACTGGGTGCGAAACAACTTCACGCACCGAACACTCCATCCAATCGGTGAAAGGTCAACAAACCGGAAGAAGCTGAACGGACAAGGACCGGAAGTCAACAACCGGAAGGGAAAGGTCCGTGGTCCTGTCCGTGGTCCTGAAGTGAAGGTTCACACACGCGAAGTGAAGTGAGACTGGCAGATCGCATCACGAGAGGCAAAGCCTGGAGTGGTGAGATCTGCCAGTTAAACTTTGCTTCAAGTGTGTGAACTGACTTCAATAACTGTTGACCTGATTACTTTCACAAGACTACTGTCTTGAGAGTGAGAATTCACAGCATGCTTCAAACAACAGAAGCGTGAATGAAAGGAGGTAAACTGTTGTTGAACATAGAACCTCAGACAGACACACCAGGTTCCAAGAGCTCAAACGGGTGGGCCCAGAAAAGCTTGAAAAGGTATTGCGCGTACCATATTTTTACAAGACGATTCCAAAGTTCTCGATTCACACACTTGTGCGTGCACACACACACACACACACGCCCCACACGCGCCACACATACGCGCTCCTACTTTGCAAACCTCAAGCAGCAGACAAAGTTTTGTGTCCAGATCTACGAAACCACGCATTCTTTGAGTCTGGATGGATACAATCAGTGTTTCCAGCGTTGGCATCAAGTTTCAAAGCTTTCTCTTCTGCAGCCCTCCTCTCATCTTGTGATGCGCTCCGAGTCTGAAGGCTGTTGGTTTCTGTTGTTCTTTCTTTCACACAGGAACAGACGACTGGATCCAGGACACGTCTTGCGGACTGCCTTGGCTTCACTGAGGCATGGGTTCGCCCATGTTCTGCCTGTGCGCACCAAAGAGGGAAATTGCCCACTATTTTGAGCGTTATTTCTGTCGACTGCGTGTTTGGGTGGGGCAAAGACACGCACACTGGGGTCTTGTTGACACTGAACCTGGATCCAAACGGATGACTGAAGGACATGTCTCTGGAGAGCCAGAGGGCCAGCTCGCTCTCTGTCCCAGAAAGCCTGACTTTCTCCTTGCAGGTTTTGTTTTCTACGCACGCGTTTTCGAACTTGGGATCGGGCTCTCCTTCGGAAGGATTTCTGTGAACCGAAGGCTGCACGCATCCGCTCTTGATCAAGCGGAATTTTGTGTCAAATTGCGGGCACGCGGGCAAGGGCACAGTGTGTGTGTGTGTGTGTGTGTGTGTGTGTGTGTGTGTCCGCGTGTTGGTGCGTGTTCAGCACGGCCTTCACCTTTGTGTTGTCCTGCATGAAAAGTAGGTCAAGTTCGCGACGCCTCGAGTGGCGACACATGCTTCAGCGACGTTTCAGGTCAGTGTCGTTTCTGACGTACTTGAAATCTGAATTTCTCTTGCACCATTTCTTATCGTTTACGCAAACCTACCCTGTTGAATCAGCACGAGCCTCAGACAATTCCTGAGCCGCATAGCTGAACCGTGTTCCACAAATGACGCTGAAGAACAGGAAACGAGCTTGACAAAACAATGTTGAGAGAACCCAGACTGTGAGCGGGGGAGTCACGTGGGAGCGGCGGCGGGATGTTTGTCACGTGATGGATGCTCGTTCTGAGCCCAACTAATCCCGCCACTGCTGCTGCTCCACGTGCTCCCGGGCGATAATATCACACGATCCACGCGTTGGGCGATAATGTGATTCACGTGGTGCTGGGCGATAATATCAGAGGATCGTGTCATGCGATGAATTTCTGGGTGTGACAGTCCGGCGGATTCAGATCATGAGAAGAGGGTCCAGGGGCCCAGGACCCTCCCTGCCTCCACCCCTGGGGTCCAGGTTCCAATGGGTCTGGTGGAGCAAAGCCTGGGTTCAATGCAAAGAAGTGGGACCCTAGTGGTTGGTCCTGAGGGGCCGACCTCAACTGGGCCGAGACTCTTCGGTGGATCCTGGTCCCCTTGTTGCAGGTTCATCTTTTTTTTTTGGGGGGGGGGATGTTCCAAAAGGACACCTTGATACATATTTATGGGGGAAACCATCGGAGGGTGAGGTGAGTGCGTCATTTTCATGGGGTTCGTGGAAGATTTGAGTCTGGTTCGTGTCTGACGTAGTGTACGCAGGACGACGCGTGTGTTGCACCAGAACATAATCATCCCCATCATCTGCCTTCAGCATGGAAACTCTGCAAAAAGCAGGAAGGGGGAAATGAATGTTTTCCAAACAGTAATGCACCAATGCGACGACACAAGAAATCGACGGCAATCTACGATAGTGCATTGCGACCTCGCACACTGAAAGCGTTACGCGTCACGCGTCGCGTATGCGTGCGCGTTGTGTGGACTGCGCAACAGAGCGTCTGTTTGCTCACTACACCAAGCACGACGCACGACGCATGACGCATCCAGGCGACGTACGGGCACTTGAACGGGGAAGCCACGCAGGACGCATCCAACATGACGCAGCACCCATTGACTTGTGCAGGGACGCAGCACCCATTGACTTGTGCAGGGACGCAGCACCCATTGACTTGTGCAGGGATGCAGCACCCATTGACTTGTGCAGGGACGCAGCACCCATTGACTTGTGCAGGGACGCAGCACCCATTGACTTGTGCAGGGACGCAGCTCCCATTGACTTGTGCAGGGACGCAGCACCCATTGACTTGTGCAGGGACGCAGCACCCATTGACTTGTGCTGTTGACTTGTGCAGGGACGCAGCACCCATTGACTTGTGCAGGGATGCAGTGCCTATTGACACCAAGCGACCTGAGAGAAACATTCACGGAACGGTTACGCTCGTATTGATAAACACGTATTATGAAGCTGTGTGAATCTCGGGACGTAATGATGAGAAATCACTGCATTCGAGTCGTCCGTCAGCTGTTGCGCTGAGTTACTACTCCGGGTTGAGTTACTGCTCATCAATACTCAAACAATGCTCAAAAATACCCCAAGGTCAGAGGGTCGGGGAGTGCATCGCAATAGCTCAGCCTGAGGCCTTGAGGTGAAATCCTGCTCGTGCAGACTCGAACTGCGAGGCGGAGTGGGCGCGCAGAACTAATCAACAGAGAGAGAGAGAGAGAGAGAGAGAGAGAGAGAGAGAGAGAGAGAGAGAGGAGGAAGTGAGCGAGTGAGTGAGTGTGATTTGGTGCGTGTGCAGAATCTTCCAACGGGACCCAAGTCTTTCAACAGGGGACGGGGCAACTTCCTTCACCGGGGGTGACATGTTCCTCACGTGGTCACGTGGGTGACATCCTCCACAGGGGGGGGCAACTCCTCACGAGGGGGGGGGCATCAGGGAGGGGGCACAGGGGAAGCTGCTTCCAAAGAGTCACGGGGAACGAGGACGCTTCAGCTTCTGGTAAGACTGGTGATCAACATGATGACAACCTCAAACACCCCTTTGCAGACAATGTAAACAAAACAAAATCGCGGTCTCACCAGAAGTGAAATCATACGACATGACGACGATACGAATTTCCTGATACCACCTCGTGAATGCTGCTGTTCCTCGCGCTAAGCGTTCGAGCGACAAAGGTTCAATGAGCGTGTCGTCGTCACTCCGCTGATGCAGATGTTCGACTTGAGTCAGTTCACCACAGGGAACGACGCACAAGTACTGCGCAGTACACAAGGTCACTGAGTACATCGTGTTGACAGTACTCAACAACGCAGTACATGTCAACAACAACAACAACAACTCGAGGGTCAATGAGTGCAAAGTCAGGCGCCACCTGGTTGAGTCCACGAGCAAGTTTTCGTTGCTGATTCGGAGTTTCGCGCCTGTGTTGAAGCCGAAGCGATCCAGCCCCAGCGTTCAGTGACCCTCCCTCTATCCCCCCATCCATCCCTCTCTCCATCTCTCCCTCCCTACATCCCTCCCTCCCTCCATTCATCCCTCTCTCCATCCATCCCTCTCTCCATCTCTCCCTCCCTACATCCCTCCCTCCGTCCATTCATCCCTCTCTCCATCCTTCCCTCCACCCATCCCTCTCTCCATCCCTCCCTCCATTCATCTCTCTCTCCATCCCTCCCTCCATTCATCCCTCTCTCTCTCCATCCCTCCCTCCATTCATCCCATCAACCGTCCCTTATCTCCTCTTATCATCGCCCAAACAGCCCCTTATCTCTCGAGCTCAGCTGATGGCCTATTGAACCAATCAGTGCACGGGTCCCCGTCCAGGTTCCCCGCGCCTTTCAGTGCGGGTCCCCGCTGAGGACCCCGCTCCTTTCCACGCCAATCAGCACGGGTCCCCGCGCCTTTCAGTGCGGGTTCCCGCTGAGGACCCCGCGCCTTTCCACACCAATCAGCACGGGTGCCCGCGCATTTCCGTGTCAGCGCTTACATCACACGTTAAAACGTGTCAAACGTTTCGCTGTTAGATGAGGGAAGATGGCGGCTGTTTCGCACTGATATGCACCACGCATTACGTCGCTGTCAAGTTAATGGGCGCTGCGTCGTTCAAAGTGCAGGGACGCAACGCATGACGTGTCAACGCAGTCTACGTTTACCAGTTGCCACGGATAAGTAGGAATAGGCCTGAATCACGTGCGAAGTGAACCGTGCCACACGCAAACCGCGTTCCGTGGGCTCTCTGCCTCCCTCAGACAGATATTTCAGAGTGGACCCGTCCATTGAGATGTCTGCCTTGTAATGTAGCGAGGGCACCGGACGTAAGAGCGGAACACTCTGCTGAAATTCCCTATCACAGCGCTCGCTCTTCCGGGCCACGTGACCACGTGATGTATGGCGCGTTTCCGTCGTGTCCGGAAACGCAACGGGGTCAACGAGCACAATCTGGGACGAGTGAGACAGAGAGAGGCCGAGGCTGTGCAAAAGTCACGTGGGGGGGGAGTTCACAGTGGACGCGTCGTGCGCTGCGTCCCTGCGTCAGTCCACGCGTCGCTTGCGTCCAGGTTCACACCAGACGCGTCATGCGCCAATCATCGGGTGCACCACCTCTGCGTAAATCCAACGGGTACAGCGGTTTTCACATTGGGTGACGCGCAGTCATTGTTTTGACGTCAGCGTCAAAATTTAACATTGAACTTTGTGGTGGAATTTTTGACGTCAGCCCAGATAACGACAGCGCGTCACCCAATGTGAAGACCCCTTTATTGTGACGTCACTTGCGACGCTTGACGTCATGTACTGCATCCCTGCGACAGTCAAAGGGCACTGTGTCCCTTCACTGTTCCCTGCCCATAAGTGTTGCTTGCTCACCTGCGACGCTGGGCGTTGCGTCCTTGCACTGCAGTCGCTCGGTCGACACGACGCAAAATAGGGACTTCTAGCACTCTACACCACGAGCTGCTTGCTACGTCGCTCTTTCACCCATCTTTGGCGGTGACGTCTTTGGCGTCATGAGACCCTCGCCTAAACTCGCTATCAACGTTTCCAGGCACGACGCAGACCGCTTCCAGTGTGAACCCTCCCCCTGTACATCAGCTTGCAAATATTGGTCTTGGTTTTTGGCTGGGGTCAGAAACGGGACTTGTGTGCGCTGGGGTTGGTTCAACAGACGTTCTATTGTGGGGAACAGTGTGTGTCTCAAATGTTGACGGGGTTTGTACGGGTATTGTCAAGAGTCCAGGGTCCAGAAACAGGGCCAGTGGTGCCTGGGGTTCGAAACGTGCAGTGTGTGGGCAACATGCACGGATTGGGATTGTGGATAGATGAGCATTGCAAACTTCAGTGATGGTGGTGTCAATTTCCACGTCATTGTTGAGGTTTTCTCTGTCCGAGGACTGACATTGCCTCTTTTGACATGAAAGTTGCTCCAATGGGGTTACATGCGTGCGCGTGTGTGTGTGTGTGTGTGTGTGTGTGTACGTGTGCGTGTGTGTGTGTGTGGTGTACGTGTATGTGCGTGTGTGGTGTTTACGTGTGACTCCAAACTTCAGACCCCCCCCCTGTTGTTACCCGTGGAATCTTCGTTGCTATGACCTGTTGTCTTCACTTCAAAATGCTGCGCATAGCAACAACGCTAACACATAGCAACAGCACTCAAGCCAGCGTCGCCCATAGTAACTCATTGTAACCAAGGCGTCCATACATCAGCCCTACAGTTTGTGGAGGTAAGGAAAACACAGCGATGCTCCCACCCACTGCTTCAGCCTGTTCAACATGATGGATGTGAGAGGGATGCTAGAATAACGCCATCACTCACTCTCTCTCACTGACGGGGGTATGATTTATATTGGGAGCCGGGGCCGCTGACCTTGTTGCCCTCGTTGCCCTGGTTCCCGGTCCGTGTGCGTGCGCAGATTTACTGAGCAAAACAACGTGCTGTTCTGGCAGGTGGAGTTGTGGCACGAGGATCTATCCAAATGTCCCTGGAATCATGTTGGCCGGTTTGCATGACGATTTGACCCACTTGACATCAATTTTGCAAGGGAACAGGCCGCGATCCCCGTCGGAGACTAATCAACATGATTCCAGGGACATTTGGATAGATCCTCGTAGCAGCATTGAAACTGTTTTGCGCATGTGAAGGGAGTGGTGAAGGCGGAAGTGATAACTGAGGTATAATCCCCGTTGCCACCAGGGGGATTTGTACTTCCGGTGCCACGGAGGGTGATTTCCGGTTTCGCCACCGAGGACGAGGCTTGTTCCCGTCGTTTGGGCTCTCGACCCACGGAGCAGGAAGTGTCCAACAGCGCAGACGAGATCAATTTTCCAGATGTGACGCGCACCTGCAGTGCTCCACCTGCACATACACACACACACATACACACACACGCACACACACACATACACACATGCGCGCACACACGCACACACACACCAAACCAACCAAAGATTGCGTATCAGACGAATTTCCCCATTGGGCGCCTGTGGCGAAGCGCTTAGATTGTTCACACACACACACACGCCCGCACACACGCACACGCCAGCACTCACACACACACACACACACACACACACACACTGAACGCACACATCCCCGCGCACCTACTGCTCAGGCAAATCAACACAGGCCTCGTACCCACATTCCTTCTCTCTGAAGGACACGGCCCATCGCCGAGAATCCATCTTCCTCTTTTATCGCCCGCCTCAGCGTTGGAAACGGACGCTGCGCCCGGGTGTCGGGTTCCCGCGGGCACCAGGGCGCACGTGGAAACACACGCTGGAGGAACAGCTGTGCGCGCCGAGTGAAGGTAGCCTACCTCCCAGGGTTCACACTGAGTGCGTCACGCTCAGCGTCTCCAATTGGACGCTGCGTTGTGTGTTAAGTGTGCGTGTGTATGAGAGGGTGTGCGTGCGTGTGTCGAGCAGTAGGCAGGCAGAGGTTGAAAGCACCTGAAGGTTTGGCAACAACGAGCCACCATGACAGAGGAGTACTTGTGTGTTGTGTGTGTGTGTGTGTGTGTGTGTGTGTGTGTGTGTGTATTTGCACGTTGCAGCACACACCCACTCCCTTGCACTCGGACCAACAACTCAGGCCACCTCATCCACGCATACCCACACCACACACACACTTTCCACACATACCCACACCACACCACACAACCTCCCACCAAAACCACACGCACACGCTCTCGCGTCGTGTCCCTACAGTCCTGTGACGCCGGGTTGATCCGGTACAGCTCTGCTCTGCCCTGACTGATGGATGGATGATGGTGGGTACGGAGTACAGCGTGGAAACCGTCACCAGCTGTACAATCAACGCGAAAACCAGAGCCGCCTCCCCCCACCACCAGCAGAGACGGTCACACAAACACACGGCGGAGGCCCGGTTCACACTGTGTGCGTTGTGCCTCGAAGCTCTACGTATGGAGTCTGAATCTCTACAAGTCAATGGGTGCTACATCCCACAAAAGTCAATGGGTACTACATCCCACAAAAGTCAATGGGTGCTGCATCCCTGTACAAGTCAATGGGAGCTGTGTCCCTGCACAAGTCAATGGGTGCTGCATCCCTGCACAAGTCAATGGGTGCTGCATCTCTGCACAAGTCAGTGGGTGCTGCATCCCTGCACAAGTCAGTGGGTACTGCATCCCTGCACAAGTCAGTGGGTGCTGCATCCCTGCACAAGTCAATGGGAGCTGCATCCCTGCACAAGTCAATGGGAGCTGCATCCCTGAACACACACCGACTGACAATGATATGCAGTCAGTGCCCATTGACTTGCAGCCCCCCCCCCCCGCTACGCGTGAAGTGTGAACCTGGCCTCACAAATATCACCGCGCTGCACAGCCTCCACACACACAGTAAATGGATGACAGATCGATCGCTGTTTACAAAAGCATAAAAGGGCCTCGCGTCTATCATAAACCCGGGCCCCCCTCCACCGCCGCCCAAATTGACTAATTAAAATTCTATAGGAGCGCGCATTATCATCAATCATACATATTGATCTGTCTAATTACCGATGATATTGATCTGTATAGGATATTGATCGCCGTTTTAATGTTGTGGGTCACCCACCCTGATATTGCTGTGTTTTTCCTGTGTTGTGTATTGAACCACGGTGCATGTCACAATGTTCCATACGCCACTGCTGTTTCAGGCCTGATTCACGCTGACCGCACCACACGCGTTTGTAGGAGTGTTCCTGATGCGTCAGTTGACGCGCACTGTGACGCAACGCGTGACGCACCCCAAACTGTGAACCCAGGTCAGATACAATGGTTGAAAGGTTTTCAGCGTGGGTGCAACAAACGTGACGAGTGCTGCTTTCGCCACTTGCGTCGCATTTGGGGCACAAGACGCAATACGTGCAGTAACTGAGCTGTGTTGATGCTGACGTTCCTTGACTCAGACAACGACGCAACGCATGACGTCACAAGCCCAGCGCGAAACTGCGTCACCACTGGCTACGCAGGGCCGACTGAATGTCCCGTCACGCTCTGACGCACGACGCATGACGCCTCCAGAATGACACGCTTGCTACGCCGACGTATTTTCCTGAGGCGTGACGCACTTGACGCATGCAGCGTGAACGCAGCCTCACGTACCACATGTAGTAAATCCGTCGCTTGCGTGCCGCTTCCCGCCACGTGTTTTTTCCACGTTTTCTACGCGGGGGTCGCGTCGTTAGTGCTACAACAACAAGGGGACTTTTTCTCACGCGATCAGGCGAGCCTGGTGAGTCCGAGCACGTTTTCTTCGCACACACGGACAAAGCGAACGCGTCAAAATCTACGTTTTTCCCCCTGTTCACAGGCAGACAGACAGACAGACAGACAGACAGACAGACACACACACACACACACACACACACACACACACACACACACACACACACACACACAGAGTCATACACACATCCTCGATTGCTCCACAACTGCACAACGAACCTGCCCCATTCCAATGAATCGTCCTCTCAAGCGAAAGTTCGGGAGATCCAGGGTTGACTGCACTGCACGTGTTTGTGAGTGTCACACTGCGTCGCACCCCTCAAACTTCTTGCATACACAGCGCTTTTTTGCCCATTCCCAGTGGGGTCTCATTTCGCATTGAAAGCACAGCAGAAAAAGCGCACGTCTTCAGTACGTGTTGTCACACAGAGCAAGGACACGATCTCCTTGCATAGCGACCCCACTGCACTGCGTTGAAAGCTCACACGTACACACAACACGCACGCACACCGCACGCACACCGCACGCATACGTCTCGATACACCCACACCACACATTCCAACAAGAACACACACACACATACACACACACACCATATTCAAAACAAACCAATTTCACGTTCAAATTCCAACACTGCGTTTCTGACCACGTCAAGACCTGTTCGAATTCTCCAAACCCTTCAAGCTGAGCGAGTTCAAACAGGGTGGGGTCGACTGCAGTTCTATTCTTCCACATCCTCACACAACAATAACAGCAGCAGCAGCAGTAAACACTCGAAGCCTCACTGCAGTCAGAGCTGCAGTTTCAGCAGAACCCCCCACGGCGTTTCCTGGATCCTGTAGATCCTGTACCCAGACCCACCCCAGATGCGGCCAGCTGTTCAGGCAGCGCAGAGAACAGCCGTGGCCCGTCCAACACAAAGCAACAATAGGGGTTTTCACATTGGTGATGCGCGGTTGGGCGGCGTCAGAATTTTTGGACACGGGCGTCAAAAGTCAACATGACACCCAATGGAGAGCATCAAATTATTGGTCCAGACTGATCACAGACTTTTTGATGCGCGCGTCAAAATTTTGTCACTGCGTCACCAATGTGAAAACCCCTATTGGTGTTGTTTGCCTTTCAGGATGTTTTGTGTTCACAGCCCAGTCGTCCTGCGACGAGTGTTTGTGTCGTGGCCCAACTCAGCCAAATCCGGCCAAGTGGCGTCCGAAAATCACTCGGCTGTGTCCGTGTTGGGCCTCCACGCCCCTTCCCCCTCTGGACCAGCTCCCAACCCTTCCCCTCTGGACCCGCCCCCCTGAACCCACCCCAAAATACAAATAGCCACGGGTTGGGCGCCCGACCTGACTGACAGGAGGACTTGTGGTTGCAGATCTCGACCCAAGGCGATTGTTTTTCTTCTGCGTAGAATTTCCTCGTCGTCTCGGGGACCCCCCGGGAATCCCCTCCATCCCTGGGGACCCCCCATGGGGAACCACCAAACACTGCAAACAACCAAACAAAGAAACCAAGAATCTCCCTTTAGATCCTTAATTATATTGCTTTTCCGTATTTGGGACTTGTCCAGGACTTCCTGGAGCTGTTCCCTTTTGGGAGTCTTTAGAACGAGGAAACGCCTGGACCCCACAGACCGGATGTGCGGAGCCGCCATTTTGGAATCCAAAACGAGGTTTCTGCATCGGCGACTAAATTAATTGATCCCACGTGGTTCACTGCAGAAGAGGAAACGTTGTCTCCTACGTTGACCTTGACCTCGCCAGCGGTCAAGCTGAAAAACAAACCCAAGGTTCCCACCCCTGGGAATGACCTAATTGACCCCCAGAGGAATTACGGGGGAACAAGGAAGCGTACGCAGCGCTTGCGCAAGCGGCCATACGATTCAAAACAAAAAGATTATCCTCGTTAGCGTAACCATTGCCAAGGTCACGAACGACAGCGATCCCCGGCGGACTCGTTACTCACTTCCGGTCTGGAATGCTGGCTTCAACGCTTCTGGGGAAACTATGGAGCTGCCAAAAAGCCCTGCGCCACGGGTTACGGGTGCGGGGTGCAGCAAGTTCCACTGCCATATCAAAGCGAGCATTGAAGCGCGGTGTGTTGAGGATCGCACCGGAAGTGGCACCGGAAGTGAGGGCAGCGACCACCTGGCGGGCTCCGCTGTGGCAGCCGCCGCGCTGCACACGGAAGGCGTCGTGCGTCACGCGCTGCGTCAAGACGCTGCGGCGTCACTGGAGGCGTCACACTCTGCGTCGATCGTTGCGTCCCGCAGCAAAGGAGACAGACGTGTTTCTTTCGCACTGCGAAACAACGTGAACCCGTCAATGAAGGCCACGTCGCTGTTGGCCTATTTCACACTGAGAGTGTCTCGTATAGAACCTGTCTGTGCTATAGAACAGGCGATTGTGTGCGTGAGGCCTGTTTCATATTGGATGCGTCATGCGCTGCGCTTCTGTACCAGTGAATGGGCGCTGCGTCACCGGCTGCGTCACGCGTTGCTACGTCACTGACCCGAACCCCCGAACTTTGAGAGTGCGAATTGCGGCAGCATGAAATTCACCCTGAGGCCAGCACAAACCCCCCGCACCGGGTTCACCAGGAGTGTGGGAAAAACTGCGATTCCACGGTAGTGAGTACAGACTCACGAGAAACGAGAATGATCACTGCACGAACGCTCACTCACTCACACAGGCACGAATGGGTCTGCACCTTTCTCTTTTCCACAAATTTTGCCCCCCAGGCTCCACCCCCTGAGATGGGGAGAATCACCAAATTAGCGCAGGTCATTAGCGGCGCGATGACGTCATCACGGCGTCTCCCGACTCCCACCATTACTCAACATCTCTATCTGCGCATCTCCGATCTCCGCTTCTCTTCTCAGGTTCTCCAGTTTCCTCCACATTCTTTCAGCGGCCCCAGGCGGCTCAATTTCGAAAAGAATTGACAGGTGTGGGGGGCGGAGCAAGGGGAACTTCAGGCCCCCACGTCAAAATCTCGTGGGCCTGGGTCTCCAGATCCAGAGAACCCTGAGGGCCTGGACTGGAGCTCCCATCTGGGGTCGACCCAGTCTGGCGGCCCTGACCAGATCCACCGACACCCAATCAAAGTTGAATCTCAAGGACCAGCTGTTTCAGGGGCTTGTTCTGGGCTTCTAGGGGGCCTGGACCCTCCCTGGATTCAGAGGCTGTGATGGGCCTGGGCCTCCCGTACAACCCGCCTGACCAGCTCTGAGATCCACCTCCTGTTCTTTCTGCAGCCATCGCCGCAAAATCTCTCCAGTATCACTGACAGCTGCACCAGGAACCCTCCGAGCCCCCGTTTCAACGCACTGTCTGAATGAACTTCACCGGACTCCTAGAACTAATCGGCACGTCGTCTGGCGATGCGTAACGCATCAGCGTCAGCGTCAGCGCCGTGACTGATTCACTGCGCCTCGTGTTTCATCATCCACAGATGTGCTCGAGACAACCAAGGTCAGTTTCCACGGCAACGCTTTCTCAGCTCTGCGGTGTACGACGTGAGATACCGCGTTTGACGTCAAGGCCCACGTGTACGTGGCGGCATGAAACGTCACTCTGCGTCGCTGTAGCCGTGACGCCAGCGTCACGTGACCTGACCCAACGCTGCACGTCACGCGGCGTCCTCCGCCAGGCGGCGGTGAAGCGTCGTTTTCGACGTCGCCTGCTGCAGACGCCAACGTCTACGTGGCGACGTAATCCTGCACGCCCCCGCCGCAACAGCGGTGGCGGCAGCAGCAACAACACCACCAGCAGCAGCAGCAGCAGCAGTAACAACAACAACAACGGCGTCCTTGTGGCGCCACGTCCCACCACACCCGACGCCGCCGACGCCGCCGACTAATACACGCGACGGAAGGCGTTAATTGGCGCTGAGTGCGGCCGCTGCGATCACCTCAGGGTCGCCTGGCGTCCCCGCCCTGTGCGAACTACAGCCCTGAAGCGAACGTCGAACGCTGCACCTCCACACTGGGTGCGTTTTGCAGTGCGTCCACAGTGATGCACATCTCTCCCTTGCGCCAAAACGCAGCACGTGACGCGAGCGTCACGAGAACAGAAGTTTCGTTGTCAGAATGCGACGCTTGTTCAATGTGTGACGCATTCAGTGCAAAGCACTGCCGCCCCCACCCCCACCCCAACGATGCAACGCTCTCCGCAAAACAAACCTGGAAGGTTTGCCGCCATGGGAATCGGAACTTTCGTACTCGCTCACGTGACCCGAATAACACCGTGACACGTGACGCGCCAACTCGACCGAGAACGTTCGTCACGTGACGTGGCGACGCCCATGCACCCAGCTCTTTCACATCCAAAACGACGCGTTTCAGCACTCTTGAGAAGCAGCTCATGTCTCACAGTGTAGCAAGGTCTGTATCTTCTTCATTATCTCGGCGGCGGCGGCGGAGAAAATAGCAACAATAGGAGGGAACCCGCAGCCCTGGCAACGAGCCGTTGTTAGAGTAGAGCTCGCCCTGGAAACCGTTGTGTTGTTGCTACAATCACAGCTGTTTGAGTTCCAGTGCCGTTGGGGAAGGTTCCAGCGCTGTTCCACTCGCGGACAGGAAGCGACGTTTTCACACTGTGTGCGCATGCGCGTCAACCATCCAATCGAGAAAAGACGGCTGCTTCTTTTTGGTGAGCGCTTCACGCAAGTTTGTCTCAAAGGGGTGTCACCCCACAACACACGTGCACGCGTATACACACAGCTGCAGCAGCTGGAGAGACACGGGTGAGGTGACGTCAACACACACACACACACACAGTCCCCACCCCATTTCCAGCCCCGTTTCCACTGATGAGAACAGCAGCACCCTCCCGCCCTGCGGCGTCCCCTCCGAAATGCCAGGGTTCGATTCCCAGGCCAAGATCTCGCCGAGTCTCGCGGCGTCTCACCTCGTGACCCCGAGACCTTCCGCGAGACGAGACGCGAGAGGCGAGAGTGCGCAGAGATCACACAACGTGTGGTTGATTCACGCTGGAGGCGTCACGGCGTCGGGGTCCTACGTCTCACACTGGATGGTGCAGGCCCGGGACACAACGCACGACGCATACAGTGCAAATCGAGCCCGTGACTCGTGTCTCGATGCACGTCAACAGGAACTACGTCGACGTAGCTACGCAAGCGTCAATTGCCCCGCACATGAACGCAGTGTCTGTCACATCCTGACGCAGCATCCATTCCTGTGGAGGAACCACGGACAAGGAGTAACACACACACATACACACACACACACACACACACACACACACACACACACACACACACACACACACACGATCGCGCGCTCCAAAAACGCAACGCAGACACAAACACACACTCTCGCGCTCTCTGACACGGTGAGACACACACTCACCCACACACACACACACACACACACACACACACACACACACACCTCGCACCCAGCGTTCACCCCGCCTCTCCCACATGTGTTTCCACGTGTTTCTACTGCCTGCACCTCTGCTACACTTTTCCCAATCGCTTCCAATAGAATTCTGGGGCAGCAGGGCTGGAGGCGCGTGTTCTCCGCTCGCCTCCCCCCTTCCTCACCGCAGGGGCTTGGCGCACAACTGTCTGTTCTCAGGATTAAATGGAAAACTCTCAGAGACAGCTGCTGCTGTTTCGCTCCTTCCCATCCCCTCCTTCTGATGAGCTGAGGCTCTGGGAAGTTTTACGTATTTCAACGTCAAGAACTTTTTTGAGCGCTTGAATTTCGTGGGTTGCTCGCTGACTGACTTCTTCAATTGGTGCCACAGCCACAGCCAATCTCACTGGGTTGATGGGTGCTGCGTGTATCGTGTGCGCACGCACACACACGCACACACACGCACACACATACACACATTGGTAACCCTCAGGTTCAGTCGAGCTGAATTTAGCGAAACTAACCAACCACCGCGCGCGCACACACGCACACACGCACGCACACGCACGCACACACACGCACACACACATACACACACACACACACACACACACACACACACCAGCTTCAGTGCGTCGCATCTCCAGGAGCTGTCTGCTCCGAGGCGACTACATTCTGAGCACCGCACCGCACCGCACTGCACCGCACCGCAGCGCAGCAGTTGCTTAATGGGACTCAAGTTCAGGTGAGAAACACATTCGTCTCCGGCGCTAATTGGCCTAATGAGCGGCGAGGTGCGGGCGAGACGTGCGCGGGACACGGCGGGGGCCTCGGAGCAGACAGCTCCTGGAGATGCGACGCACTGAAGCTGGTGTGTGTGTGTGTGTGTGTGTGTGTGTGTGTATGTGTGTGTGCGTGTG
>JAAUXT010062210.1_pt1 | contig 16271 bp, 17 predicted proteins | sample 7278171 | NCBI WGS metagenome assembly JAAUXT01 (sample SAMN14350112, study PRJNA611818) | marine sediment metagenome | isolation source: surface marine sediment (1.8m) | place: French Polynesia: Moorea | collected 2018-08 | reverse complement strand
TTCTGCATCTCAAACTCGCACTTGCACAAAAGTCAAAATTAAACTCACCACAAAAAGCTGCCAAAAACTCTGCGCAGATGATTTCTGGTTGAAGGAAAACCATGAAATGCAATGGGTAGATGGCAGCACGTTTGAAGTTCGCATTCCCGCCCAAACATGGAGTTTAAATTGTCAGGTCTTGAACACTTACGAACATGCACCACGAACGTCGAACGTCAAAAAACACCCACGTTTGGCGTTCCACGTTCATAACAACACGCCGCTGTTTAAACTTGCTATTGTTGAGGTTCTCGCAAGCACAACTTTCACTTTGAAATTTTCTCATTTTTCAGGAAAGTCCACAAAAAGAGTTCACAGAACACGTCGACTCCGAAATCGACCTTCACTCCAATTCATCCTCGGCAACCCTCACGAATGCCAGCTCCTCAACTTCAAACCAATATCAACCATCAATGGACCATGAACTTCCACTGTCAGCAGCCATAGAACGACCTTCAGAATTGCAGTTGCCAGGAGAGAATGTGCTTCCCAGAGTGCAAGATATCAGTCGGTCAGATGGTGCAGTTGTGAGACTGGCAATGGGAGACCCTGCACACCTGAGCAAGGAACAACTGGTGGACCTGGTGCGCGCCCTGAGCGATAGGAGAGAACAACAGCAGACCCGACCCGACGAGGCCGGTGAGTTTCCCGAGGAGTCAGTTTCCTGTAGCTCTTGACGACGCTTTTCTCTGGAGGGAGGAAAACAGTGATCAGGCATATGTCTGCTTCTGTTCCACGAAATTTACCTGTGATGCTTCTGCGTTCGGAGCATTTGTGACAGAAACAACCCAACAACCTTTCTGTGTTTTTGCAATAATTTTTTGGGGTAAACCCAGATCGTTGCCATGTGACTGAAGAAGGCTTCAAGCGAATGTGCGATGCTGTTCAAGAACAGCAACACTTCATCTACGCTTACATGTGCGACAGGGAACAGTTGCAAGTGAGCTTTTTTTGAGTTCTCGGCAATGTATTCCACAATTTTCTTGGTCTGGAAATTCAACTTTTAGATGACTCAAGAATATTTGATACTGAGCTAGAGACCCAAAATTGATTTTCACAAACTTGAGGCAAACCGTGACTGTGCACCACTCGTACATGCAGTCATGGCGTGCTTGCTCAAAAGAGGTTTTCCTTTCGTATTCGCAGGAGTTGGTGATAAAGCGGGACAAGGAATCGGCCGAAGTTGTCGAACGACTTCAGGCTGAGTGCCTGCGTCTGAAGAAACAAAATACAATTGCCATTGAAAACAAAATTCACAACGGTGTGTCTCTGCTGTAAAGTCCTGTTTTTTTGTTCTTCTGTGTTTTGTTTTTGTGGGTCAATTTCGTGCAATATCGAGTTTGCTGAGGCCTTCTAGGATGTGGCACGTTCCTCGCGACAATTTGAACACAAGCGTCGTTCTTTCTCATTTGTCAAGGACAACAAGTCAGCAGAGCCATGGTGGACCAGCTGATGAAGGCAAAATACGATGCCGACAAAATGCTTGCCGAATGCTTGAGCAAGCAAACAAAGGTAGATCTTTGGTTGGACAAAACAGACTGGTATTTTTCATTCACTCTGTCTTTTTGCATAAATGCGCTCCAATTGAATCCTCCATCAACTCACAAAAGGCGCCAGCAAGGATACTCGACACTCACGATTTTGCATTTCGAATTCGTTTCATCGTTTCCCAGATAAACGAGTTGCGGCTGTTGATCCTGAAGCAACAGCGCTTCATCCAGGACCTCGAGGCCGAGAACCAGGGCCTGCGTAGTTTCCTGGAAAGTTCCATCCCTATTGGCAGCCTCGACACGTTCCCCAAAAAGGCAAGTCCAGTCCACGCAGGTTTCAGGCTGAAAGTTGTCGGCTTTGACTACTTTCCAATGATTCAAAATTACGAGTGAAAACACTCCGTTCTCTGCAGTGAGGTAGGAGGCCTTTGTTTGCAACACGTTCTTTGTCATGCATGCTGATAACAAGATTGAACCCCGTTCGAAAATGGACACCGATTTCGAGAATACTTGTGGCCTTCTGACTCGACACAACCCCCCGCCCCCAATTTGACCCACAGCCAAAACAACGAAAACTAGTTTCCGGTTTCTTTTTTGGCAGTGAAGTTGAGCCCCTCCCTCCGGGGTCAAACTCCTGTCAGGAAGGACGACCAGGTGCCTTCTCCCAACCACTGCTCCTTGAATCTGTCGGCAACCCGAACTCATTGATAAAATTGTGCCAGATGGTCAAAGAGGAATGGGGTGGGGTGAAAAGTTTGCGCCCTGAGTTCTCACCTGTGGGATCTGTAGACGTCTTGTTCCACGTGCTAATTGACGAAAATCACAAGAGTTTCACGACATTTCGTATCGGTCTCAGAACTGTCAGAAATCGCCTGAGTTCTTTGGATGCGTTTTTGTTGTCTGGGATTTTCTGCTTGCCGCAGTTCACTCAAATTTGTGCACACAGAGAATCGCGACCAGCTTTGACCTCGTCGGCAGCGGTTCTCTCAGTCAGGTCTACAGTTGCGACAACATGGACCAAACTCCAGCGACTGGTCAAACCAAGAATCCAGACATCACGACGCTCAATGCTTTCTCCATCACAGGTGATGCGAATCATGATTGTGCCAGAACTGCATGCAGGCACTGCAGGCAACAAAAGAATGAAAAACACGTCTCTCAGTCTTGGCCCGAGTCAATTCACACCCTCCAAAAATTTCTTGCAACGTCCAGTCTGCCACCCGAAAAACGAGAAGGATTTTTTGAGAGTTCGTGGAGTTCGTGGACTTGCAGCTTGGACAGTGAATGGACATTTTTGTGCCATATGGTCTCTGGCCCTCTTGGGGGGGGGGGTTGTTTGTGTGAGGGACAACCTGCACATGGCCACTCAGCTTTTGCCAATCTCCCACACAGTGTATGGGTAGTCATTTCTCTGCTCTCATTTAGATTCTGGAATCCTCCTTCGCTTTTCCTTGGAATGTAAATGCACTGCCATCTGCGTGAAGGCCAGGGAAGAAGGGAGAGCAAATTCACTTTCAGAGCTTTTGTTGTGAAAATGCAGGTCGAAAGAAGCGGCACTGGTCGAGCGACTCGGATCGCTCCAGCGTCAGCGACGTCACCCCGACGTCGCCCGCCTCGCTCACGAGCGCCGAGGACAGGGACACCCAGGAGGACGTCAAGGCCTACCTGCGAGACTGCCAGTTGAGCATCGAAAAATCCCTGTCCGAGTTCTAATGAGACTTCCGTGCCGCTGAGGCAGGAACAAGGGCTGTGGTAATCTCGACCCATGAGTCACAGCACAGAAAATCTTCCAAAAACGAGTTCATCCGAGCTTGTTCTGTGATGTGTCCCTTCGTGTGGTTGAAACAGCCTGAGTCCTTCCAAATCGTACACGCGGAGGTGAATGTTATTTGTGTTCGGAAATGAATGTTTCAAAGACGTTGGTCTGTTGTTCATCGTACAGAATTGGAAATATGTTTTTTTGCCAGATGTACGCTCTTCTTGGTGTGTATTGGCAGTCTTGTTGACATTTGTTACTCTGTTGACGATAAGAAATAAACCTTGTGCACAGGTGCACGGGTTTTCCAGTTTGCAAGAATGCAGTAGTTCTTGATGTTTTTGTTTTTTCTTCGCCCTGCATGAAGGTACCGAGGTTGTCAATTTCTGCTCGAATTCAACGTTGCCACATGGTTGAGCGCAGAGCCGAGGAGCACGCCCCGGACAAATCTTCATCGCACTGTCGCCCTTTCAAGAGACACCATGCACCCAACTGACTCTGGCGAATTCTCTGGGTAAAAGTTTAAATCATGGAGTCTTCATCCAGCAATGAAACCACACGTCATGTCTGAGAATCTCCACCGTGATTCTGTTGGAAGAGATGCCCAGGTGTTCTTGTGGACCAAGAAGATGACACCTGTCTCTTACTTTTGCCAATCACTTTCAAAAATTTCTCCTGGGGAAGTGGCATTGACTTTGATGGTGATCGTATCTCGTGTATATTATTTCCTGCTGTTTCAAACCGACAAGGAGTGTTCCCACATTGTGTTGTGCAGGGCACATCAAAATCCCTAGCTGACAGACATACTCTGACAAGAGCCTGACATTAAGGGTTTTCACATTGGTGACGCGGCGACAAAAAGCTTGCCGCGCGCGTCAAATTATCGGTCCAGACCATTCACAAAGTTTTGACGCAGGCGTTAATTTTTTGTCGCTGCGTCACCAATGTGAAAACCCTTATTATATTCTGTCTTCAGTTGAAACAGTCTCACCACTGGCGTGACAGCGCAATCACCTGGCAGGCCGAGATGTTATCTGAGCCAGCAACCCCCCAAGGTCCCGATCCCTGAGGTCAAAATTTCGACACGGACAAAAAGCAAGTATTCGTATGATCGACCTGATACGAGGAAGATTTCGAAAAAAAAAAAGAAAAACAAAAGGAGAAAAGGTAGATCTCGACTCTGCATTGGAAATGACATTTGTGGAGAGATTGGCCAAAAGTCTGGATGGTGCGGTCACCGACTCGGACACGACCGCTGCCGCTCAAGTTCGCGCCATGGCCACAACTTGCAACGAACGTATCCAAGCACTGACGTCAGCGTCTGGTATCTTGACGTCACGTTTTGCTTGTGACGTCACTGCAGTTGCCGGACGACCGTCGCGTTGCGATGGTAGCAACCAGAATCGCGAGTGCCAACGACGACGAGAAGCCGTGCTTTTCCTTGTCGTGTCATTTTGCGATTATTTGGACAGTCTTTGTGTCTGTCTGTGCGAAATTTTGCTGCAAAGCAGTTCGTGAATCGTTCGTGCGTCGTTTCGTGCGAAGATGACGAGTCCTGAGAGGACTGCGGTGGAAATGCGTGGAGCCGACCGGCAGAGTGAGGCTGCTCCGTGGAGCGCGACTCATGCCACCTCCAAGGCATTTCTTCTCGCTGATTTCGAGCGGGAATACAACGCGAGGTAAGAAGAATATTCTGGTGACACGTCGTGTTCGATTCTATTTCCAACTCAATGTTGTTGTCAGCCTTGGCGTTCGGAAAGAATGGTTCTTGGTGTGTCCAACATTCCAAACTCTGAATGTGGATATCTAGATAGACTCGAGATCTAGACAGAGTCTATTGACGCCAATGTGGACTCTAGTTCTGTCCACAGAGGGTCACACACGTTCTTTCTCCTGTTGCGCAAAGCTTTGACGCTTTTCCGGTTGATTTGCCTCTTCACAGCGAGCATTTCTCAAATGTTTTAACTTTTGCTTCTCAATTGCAGCGCCGGTCACAGCGATGGCCCGTTCGGAGTTCACCAGACTCCGGAGCAGTCCTCGCGTCTGACCGAGATCTCCCGGGCGCTGATTGACAATCTGCTGCCGACGGAGAGACCCGTGTCACCGGCGCCGCCGCCCGCCCGCTGCTCGGAGGAGATGGAGCGCAGGTTCCAGGAGCGTTGGAGCCGCATCTACGACTACGGTCGCCCCATGACTCCTCCAGAGGGACTGTGGGCCGCAGAGTACAAGGTGAGAACAGACATGTGAATACCAAGTCACAAACGGAGACACCAAACCAATCTGAACAACAACTGTTGAGGGGTGAACTCAATGTCTTTCCGCTCTTTGTAACAGAGGCTGGACAACTCGAAGCTCATCGGAAGATGGGTCGGAGTCCCGCACAAGAAGTACCACGTGCGCGACCCGCTCGGCCTCGAGAGCGACAAGCCGATCAACTACTGCCCGGCCGGAGTCGTGGAGACTCACCCACGCCCTGACGCGAAGCCGTGCGCGACGAAAGTTCTTCCCACGAAGGCAGCGGCCGCTGCGAGAGCTCAGAGCGCCAAGCCGTACTCGCGTCCGTTCGTCGCTGCTTCGTCGGTGCAGCACAAGCCAAGACCGGAGCACAAGTCCATTTCTGCTGGGAACCCAGCCCCAGTGCAGTATATGGAGTGCGTCCGTGAGTCCAGAACCGAGAAAGGCGCGGTGGTGGTTCAGAAGCGAATCCAGATGGCAGCCAACAAGCTGCAGTACCTCGCTGCGAGACAGAAGGCTGGCAATGACATCTGGTGCCCGAAAACGACTGTTCCCGAGATCAACTTCTGCAGGTTCTGGGACAATGGCAAGCAGGTGTTCGTCACCGTCAAGCCGTGCAAGAGCAAGAAGCGAGCGCGTGAGGAGGATCAGTCAGAGAGTCGCAAGCGCCCACGTGTTCGTGCCCCTCGCTCTATCGTTCCCGCTCACTTTGCGCTGCCTCAGCGTGCGACCGCAGCACCAGGATTGGTGACCTTCACGAAAGCTGCACCACAACGGGTGGTGCCGGTGCAGCCACCGTCGTGCGTGACCTTCGTGCGGTCTTTCCCGACTCAAGTGGTTCAGAGTCAGGTCCCCGAGGTGCAGCTGTCGCAGCAGGTGTCAAGTTTGGCGCAGTTCGGTCTCAATTACCAACTTGACATCAGACCAGTCGATTGATCTTCCTTCCTTTTTCTTCTCCCTTCTCGTGTCCGTGTCCCCTCCTCCTTTTCCCATTCTTCTCTTCTGAATAAAACTGAATAAAACTGAATAAATCTGAATAAATCCTCTCATTTTTCTCTCCTAAAAACCGCTTCCGTGTCCTCTCCTCCGTTTCCTACTCTTTTCCTTGTCGTTGTAAAATTCTGAATAAATTGAACTTGAATAAAACCACCTTGTTGTTCTGTTTTTACTTTTGTGCGAAACCAGAAGTTCCGTTGTGTCGAAGTGACTGACGCAGAAACACTGAGAAGTGGAAGACATTTCACGGGTGCTGAAAGAACAGGTCTGATTATCAAGTCCGTGCCTGAAAAATTTCCAAACCCTTGAGTTCCTCGCTCAGACAAAACTTTCAGGACTAAAGAAGAATTAGTGGGCTCAATTGAGAATTCCTCGTTCCAAGTGACGACAACAGTTTTCAGCACTTATCTCTGTGCTGATTTGTTGAGCCTTCTCCCCTCTTCTTCAGTAACTTACTGCTTGAGTAGCAACAATACAGCTTCAAGACGCTGACGAAGCAGGGAAAAGCGTAGCCGAGCTTTTGTCAGGGCAGTGGTAACTCGGTGGAGCAGCTGTTGGGGCAGCTTTGTGGTACCTGCTGCTGGTCTGAAGAGTTTTGCGGTGCATCATGTAGAGAACACGCAGTTTGCGATTTGAAGGTAAGTCAACCAATTAGTAGCTCTCAATTACCGCACGATCTGCAAGGTCTCATCAAGCATCGTGCAGCTGTTGGTGAAGCTGTGTGTACACTAGATCAGCTGAATCTGAACAAACCACCTTTGTCCGTCACACAAGAAAGGGATCAAATGCAAACTCCGCGTTAGTTCTGATGCGATTGTTCAAAATACAAGAAACGCGCTCCAGGTTCGAACAAATTTGCCGTCTTTGCACGTGTCATCGTTCCACGTCAGCAGAATGGGTGAAAGTCAAAGGAAAGAAATTGCTGTCAGTCAGCAATGAATCCTAGGAATATCTGAAAATGTCATTTCCTGGCCACAGATAATCCACTCGTTGAAGTGCTTCGAAACATTGTTTACTTGCCTCAATGAAAAGTCCGTATTGAAGAAGGTTCTCGTCCTTCAGACTCGATGTGCTGATGGAAAATCCATTGCTCTTCTGGTGTTAATTTCAAGCTATTGGCCGTCGTAAAATCAGAACCAATGGAATCTCGATTGAGTTCCAACTCAACCCGGGAGTCTTGGCTCATCGAAGCTGAAATGAAAATGTCGAAATAACTCTGAGTGCATGTGTCGGTGTTGTGGAATGTGTTGCATGGATCATTTTCTTGCAACAATCTATCTTTTATTCCATCATTGCGAGATAACCTTCCGACTCGATCAAACATTTTCACCTGCAGCTCTTCTGCAATTCAAGCCATCAGATAAAAAGGGTTCACTTATCAAGTGCTCAAAGTTGTTCTGAGCAGGAAGTTACGCAGTTGGATAATAAGCGTGAAAATAATCGACCACCTTTGGATTGGAGCAGCCCACTGACCCAGGGTAAACGATGCAGCACTTGATGCCTTTTGTGAAATGGAATATCCAGGGTCTTGGTTGGAGTCTCTCGGTGCAGTTCAGTCTGGCTACTCAGGCTTCAAAATAAAAATTCCATCTTTTTTTTTTTTTTTGCGTTGCAAAGCAATGAGACGCTGCCACCAGTGGTGTTCCAAAAGAGATGTCAGGTGAAATTGGAACGGGCTTGCGTGTGGATCCAGTTTCAAGAACTTTTTTGGTGCTTTAGCTGATTACAAAATAAATGTCAATTTTTGGGGCTCAATTTTGTGCTGTTCAGACTTGCGCTGGGCCGCTCTGACCACTCACATGCCACCGGCTTTCAGGTCCTCAAAATTCTGGAGAGTTTTGTTTTCCGAAGCATCAGACACTGTTTGCTGTCCTCTCAGCGAACATTGAGTGCATGTTTCGAGCTTCAGACATTCTTCTGACATCATTTATTCGATTTCACGTTCTTATGGCAGCTGTGTGAACCAACTTGGAGACATCAAACCAAGTTCAATGGGGAGGTTCATGGTTCAGTCGAACTCGTGAGCTTCTCTTCGCAAGTCAGGTTCTGCAGCCACGTGGCGGGAGGGACTGTGCAAGCTTGACAAGCCCGAACTTTTCTTTCCACTGGCGTTTCTCAGGTTGAATTCTATCTGTGGACATAAAGACTGGGTTTCTTGAAAAGTAAACATCTGCGAGGGCAAGTCTCTCTGCCAAGTATTTACGAACTGTGCACTGTTGCTCCACGCAAAGAGACAGTGTTTTCACGAAGTTTCAATTTGACATGACATTTCCTGGAATGAGAAACACTTGTATCTGTCGGCTTTAAAATTCTGTTTCAACAAAGTTTAAGCAGCTGTTTTGATCTTGTTCAATTTGAAAGTTCTGCTCGTTGGTTCAGGGCAAACTCGTCGTGCAAGAAAGATAATCCAGTTTTTCCGTCACCTCTCAGGGCATTGACGAGACAAGATGTCCTGCAAATGTAAAAGGAAAATACTCCCAGGTCCCTTCAAATCGATTTGAGTCTCCGTGTGAGACTTCCTCGAGAAAAAAATGGCCTCATGTTCGACCGATGAAAACATGAGGAACGGGTTGTGAAGACGATTTTTTGTGAACTGCACTTCGAGAATGAGCCGCACTGAGTCAACTCGAAGGGGAACATTTCTCACCAACCAACTGGTGCACGACACCAAAGGGTGAAATCGCGTTTTCCGTGTTCGAAAGCCAGCACGACAGCCGCAAAATCAACAAGGTACGCCGGAGGAAAAAAGCTTCTCCCTGATAAATATTGGGATTGTTTTCCTCTGATATGGGGCAGAGGCAGACATTTTGCAACCAAATAGCAGAAACAATGCCACTGATCAGATAATTGGCGCACTGAAAAGAAACAAACTTTTTCCCTCGTCAAATGTTGAAGGCTGGCACTGCCCACAACAAAGTTCTTCTCTGAGTCTGGTTGCTCACAAACCGCATGAAGAGAATTTGGTCCTCGAGTTCGCGAAAATCCCAGGTGAGACTCCACGGGGCCCGATCTGAACTTGAAAACATTTTCCATTGGAAAGCGAAAAACAGACGCCTGACTGTCCAAACAATTGTTCTGCTGGGGTGGATGGACCCCTGATGTCCATTTTTCCAAGCATCACAGGATCCTGAAAGTACTGAATTGTTTTGTTCATAGAAAGATGCTTTTGGCCAACGTTCTGTTCTCACACACATGTGTACACGTGAATCGATCGACCCAAGAGACAAACTGCGTGTCTGCATGTGTCCGCACGCACAACATCTCAATCGAAAGCAAAGACGTGTGTGGCACCGAGTGCACCCTGGGAGTTCAGATGTCAACCGGGCATCAGTATGCTGTCTTTCTGACATTGAAACCACTTGATCTGGAAACTAAAGACTTTGGCTTGCACGACAGAATTTGGTTCAAGTTGAAAAGCGAGGAACCAGGTCGAAACCAAAAATTTGACCACTCACCCCATCAACATCATGACAAGAAACAATTTATTCAGGATGACAAAGTATTTTGAACAACTTGCGCAACAAAAAGGTTCCAAAATCAAGTTCATATCAAGAACTCTAGCAAGATTCAGCAAATCTTCAAGCGAGCAAAACACTGATCATTCTGTCATTTCTCCCGAAAGAGCCACAACATTGTGCAAAGACTCCGATTTGACATTTTTCGTGCATTGACCGATATTAATATGGAAGGACCACCCCTAAACCAATCAATCATACGTATGAGAGGGAACAAGAAGACAAGAAGAATTAGACTAAGTCAAAAAGCAAGCACGGATGCTTTTTGTGCAAGAAGAGCACTGCACTGTCTTCGAAACACAAAACTTGGCCAAACAATGTTCTTTTGATGGAACAAGATATCGAAAAAACACACTTCTTTGATTTTGAACATGCTCAAAATGAATGGATCAAACTGACAAAAAGGATTATATTTTTCTGTTGTGAAGCCAGACGAAATGTGGGCACAGCGCAGCGCTGAGCTGCAGCCATGAGAATGTTCTGAAAAGACCCTGTGTGCACGCACAGAGATGCTGTCAAAAGCGCCTTTCACTCACTCCTCTGAGATGCGGGCAAGGCTTCAGTCGGACCGACACCAGACTGTTGATGAGGACGCCGTTTTGTTGAGGACTGCCTGGACCTTGAAGAGAATTACGATTGATCAAAAGATTTTTCTCTTGCAGTTGACAACTCAGCCATTTTGAAAAATGGATACACGAGCAGTGGTGAGTACAAATTGTTTCTACTTTTTTGCGTGTTTTCATGCCGCTGGACACATCTCTTCCAAGACAAAGAAACAAGAATTCCATTTGTGGAACAAGCGACGACTTCAATCGAAGAAATAGCAAAATTTTCAATGCTCGCAGGGTATTTTTTCGCCTCTGAACAAACTTTGAGTTTCTTGGCTGCTGAATCAAGATACGATTTACAATTGCCACAAATTGAACTGAAAAAAACTCGAAACAACAAAAATGTTTTCATTTGAACCTAATTCCTTTGATTGAAAGTCATGTTCGAGTCCTGCATGGCAAATTGAGTTCCTTCTTTGCACATGTTCGTTGGTAGATGGTGTGTCTATTTGGTATAATAATTTTAGCACGGAGGCAAGGAGAAAGTTGTAAAGTTGAGCAACCCAGTGTTTGATTTTATGATTGTGGTGGGTAAAGTTGCTTCGTAGTTGACACAAAGTTTTAACTCCGTTTGACTTGGAAGCGTAGTGTGAATATTCGATTCGTGAGTGAAGCTCTAAGTGACACTACGGGGTCTGATATTGCATAAAAATCGTATCGAATAACTGTTGCTTCACCCTGTGGGTGATCTTGGCTTTTCAAAACATTTTGTGCGCAGTCTGGCCATATTGTCTGGAGCACTAAAGCCTCAGTCTGTGAAGACCCGTGGTGACCTGCCCTGCGACATCTCTGCGGTGTCAGCGTAACTTCCTGTTTGTGTTTGAATTGATCCAAATTGGGAAATCAAACGAAAGAACACGTCCTTTCCACTCAAAAGTTTTCGCATTTGAGGACATTTGAGTGGATTCGCAAAGTGGACGCACTGAAAGACGCTACAGATTTTCGTTTTCACTTTTCCTGCGGACCATCTGAGTCTCGTGGTTTCGAATCGAGTTTGCATATCTGAGGTACTGAAGTGCCTGCATAAATGGTGTCGACTTTATTTTCAGGAAACTAACAGTTTCTCTGTCCTTTGCATAAATTTTAGCACAAAACATGTTTCCATCGAGAACGCAAACTCATTTCTCCAGGTTCTCAAGAGGTTCTCAAGAGTCACTGAACGAGTATTTGAATTAGAAATTAATTCAAATCATGTCCAGCTACCGTTTCTCAGAACTGCACTCCAGGGGGCAACTAAATCATTAAATAGGTTTGAAAAAGGAAAGCAAGCTTGCACAAAGGGAGTTTCCCTCGGTATCTGACTGTCAAGTGTACTCTCAAAGCTTGATTGAAGCACCTCAGAGAACATGTATGCATTGGTTGAAAGTTTCAAAATCAAACATATGCTGCCCTTGTAAGTCTTCCCGAAGAAATGCCCCTGTTGTGAAAATGGATACTGGCTTGGCAAATTAGCAGAACGAGTTGTTATGTACAGGCAATTGTCCACTCGTAACACAAGCGGCTATCTCAGAAAAAAGTTGTGTTCCGGCCTGGGTGCAGTCAAATACAGGCTTTTCTCAATTTACGTCGTTCCTCAAACTGGCTTCGGTTGGCTCCAAAATTTTCCCAGTTCCAAGCCTCACAGTTTGAGCCTCGCAGTTTGAACATTCTCTGGGCAAGTCCAGGAAAGTTTACACAGACGTCTTCCCCGCTTCGTCAGCCCCTTTTGGGTGGGTAGATCTGGATTCTTCTGAGCGAAAACGTGCAGTGGTCAGGTGTGGGGCTCTGGGACCGGCCAGTGTCCAGAAAACGTGTTTTTACCTTTTTAATTTTGAGCAGCCAGGCGCAAAATTTCGCAGAAACACGATTGGGGTCAGGATACTCCTCTTGCTCTGCACATCGTTTTTCATTGGGTTGGAGTTTCGCGCCTTTTTCATGTGACAAAAGTTTTGACGCGATGAGTGACGTCGCAAATTTCTGACGTCGTTGCGACCACGTGATCTGTTGCCACCAGCAGCGTGAGAAAGTGGCAACTTGGACCGAACACGTTCTGGACGTTTTGGCCCAAAATTGTCAAAATGACGACCAGTTTCGGTTTTGATCCTGACGGAACCCCTCAGGACATTACTCGATTCATCAAAACTCATTACGAGAGTCGGTACGAGTACGATCCCAGTTTGAACATTGTTGTGCGGAGGAAAGGCGCCCAGTTTGATGAGTGCGACAGGTCCAAATCGGTCGCGTTGGAACTTCCTCTAATATCCAGGTGAGCTTTGTTCACACAATGCAGCAACAAACAAATGAAGCAACTGTTTCTATCGAGGAGACGAAAGTTCAAGTGAAATTGAAATTCTCAAGCAGATACGAACCCGAAAGACCAGACCGACAGACAGAATTGAGACTCCAAGGTGTGGACTCTTGAGTTTGCGGGTTGATCTTTTCCGTTTGCTGTTGTGACTTCACAGGACGAGTCAGCTTTATCTGACAACTGCTGCGGACAAACACGAGGCTCGGCAGCAAAGATTTGAGCGGAAAGAGTCCTCCATGCAGGAGGGCTTGCTCACCCCGGTGGCAGCGCCTTACCGCATCGTAGGGAAAACAATCCTCGACATCCAGGACATTCTGTGCGACGTTCTGGAACCTTCACTCAGTGCAAGAGCCAAGAGGGAATTGGGACAGGTACTGAGAAAGCCCACAAGGAAAGGGCCCAAAACCAGAAACAAAGTAGCACTTCAATGAGTACGCATCATCCCCAACTTCCTATTTCACGACACAGATGCACACGTATTTCTGTCCTTATTTCAACAGAAAGTCGACACAAAGCGACAACAAACGAAATGGAACAGGCCAAATAGACAAACAATAAACGTAAACTCTCTCCAGCCCGGCGGAGAGAACAACTTCCCTGACTCAGAAAAAGTGATTTCAAAATGTGCAGGTGAGTCTTTTTTATATGCCTGAACGAAACAAAATACAAATCCATGCATAAACTAGGAATTCTGCCTTGAACGCTGCTAAAGTTTCCTCTTTTCACTTTATTGCAGGTTTCAAGGAACTGAAGGCTGCTCTGAGAGAAGCCAAAAAGCGCATCACTGCTGTCAAATGTGGAAAGCCATTGGCTACCATACTGAAAGAGAGAGATGCTGCAGAAAAGGCAAAACAAGAGGAAGAAGAAAAGGAGCAAGAGTACGGGATGCTGCTGGGACGAGTTTCCTCTGACTTCATCTGCGCTGTTGATGCTGCGGTCGTCCCACCTGCATGTGTACCTGGCACAGCTGTCATCAACCAAGACGACGGCAAACTGGAGCTTCAGTATCCAGAGGACTCCAGAGCAAGAGCCAGAAAAAAGAAAAATTTCGTGAAACGACTGAAATACATTCAATTACTTCTCATAAGTACGTCAAATCTCAGGCAGAAATACCTCAATCGACGGGTACCATTGGAACGGAATTACGTGGAAAGCTTACGAAAAGAACGGCACTTTAGGAGTGAGAGCACTGGCACCCGATATTCGCAGCAGGGCAGAACTGCCACAAACACCCCACTGTCGTCTCGAAACAGCGTCAGCCCGTCTGAGGAACAGTTGTCTGCGCGTCTGGAGGGAAGTACGAGCACTACGCAACACAAAATAGCGGTGCTGGGATCAGGCAAAGAAAGAGCACTGCAGTACGCAAGAAGAAACAGACTGTTGAGGAGATCCACATTGATCAGCAACGTGTTACACTTGGAAGGGTGGCACGACCTGCTGGCAGTGGACCCAGCCGATCACGGGGCGAGGAGAGTACCCACACCCCCGTGGCAGGTACCTGCAAGCGACTATCATGTCAAGACAGAGAAGAACGAACCGTCGACACGGGCTGACAATCTCGGGACTGACAATCCCGCCGAAACTTTCGCCGTCATTCAAAATCAGCTTCAAGAGCTCAAAACATATCAACAGAACAGATTGCAACGAGGACTGGTCAGCAATGACAGGGAGAAATGGCCGAAAAACAGGAAGAGGCTGCAGTGTTTGAAGGTTGTTCGTCCTTCCTGGCACCAGCAATTGGAACTGCTGAGAAGAGTCGCAACCTTGCAGGGTGATGACAGCCTCACAACTGAAAACTTTCCGAAGTGGTTCATTCGTCTGCAGGTACTACGACCTCAATTCTTCTGCCACTTCTTGTCATTTACTCGTGACACCTCAACCAGCAGGGGTTGATTCCAGGTTTGGTGTTTTTACCCTGTGCCTCAAAGGGGACCTCTGACAACAAGTGTTTTTTGGGACTCAGTCAGAGGTCGGAACTTTGCTCTTCCCCTACTCAGCTCCACTACTCTGCTTCATGTCGAGTTGACGTTCGTTTCAGGAGGAGGCTGAGCGCCTGCACCTGGCAGAGCAGCCGGAGATCCGGAGTGCGCTTTCCGCAATGGACAGGTTCGCTCACGGGGAAATCGAAGCACTGCGGCTCTTCACGGAAAAACTCTGTCTTGTCGTCTGTTCTCTTCCACTGCTCGAGATTCTTGAACCTCAGATGCAGGTAAAAATACATTCACCTCTTTGTTGTGCCCAAAATTTTCCTTTGCGTTTGGTCGAGTTCTTGGAACTTCTGCAGTTCAGTTTCTGGAAAGTGTTGTGCGAATCGAATTTGCTTGCACAAAGCGTGAACCGGTATTTGTTTGCTGCAGAACGCGGTGCTGTTCATGTTACGGGAGATGCTGTACCTGGACGATCCATCGGACGTGCTCCAGCGCTGGCTCCAGTTCCGCCACCTGAACGTGTTGCACTGAATCTACAGACTGACCGGGAGCAGCCGCCGCGGACGTCAAATCAGACAAAAACGCGCCAAAACAGAAAACTGAGCTTCAATAGAGAGTGTAGAGTTTTCGACTACTGTTCTGTCCTTTACTGTGTGACACCGGCAATTAGTTACATCGTAATTCGCGTACGAATTGTCCTTATCTCGAATAGTCCGGCTGTCACACGTCTGTGACAGTCTACCGAGTCTTGGTGCGGTGGTCCGATAACCAACGCAGACGTTTTTGTGCCATGCTGTTAGGTCCACCAGAGGAGATTGCACTCTGCGCCTTGAGTACTCACTACGCGCTTGCTGCCGCTTCCTTCAATCCGGGCATTCGCACTTCACTACCGCATGATGCATATGCATTAACTGAGCTATTATTACACCGAATAGTCTTTTTCTGTCGTACACATTCGACACACAGATGCTCAACGCTAATCGATTGCACTGTTAAATCATACCCGACAATGCAACTTCCAAGTACAAGTTGATCCTGCAATATATCACAGTCAACACTATGGGATATGTTTTGTTGCTTTCGGCAGAACAGACTCTCATTACGCACTGCTCAGTCAATTACCATGTCTACCGTCCTTGCATCCCCATGGGTAGGGGGAGCGCGATAAGCCTGAGAGAACCACTTGTCTCAGGTGAATTTTTAGCGCACCTTGCCCGTTATCTTCAGAAGCTTTTGCTTGCTTGGTAGTCATCTCCTCTGTAAGCAAGTCCACAGATACCCGGGTCACTTGAGCGTGATCATTGATGTGATGATTTCTCTGACAGGAAAGATGTATTAGGGCTGGTATCCATCTGGGCTTGTCCGCAGGGTTATTTAGCATCAGTTTATATGAGATTTGAAGGCAGATATCCATAAT
>JAAUXT010141672.1_pt1 | contig 16273 bp, 19 predicted proteins | sample 7278171 | NCBI WGS metagenome assembly JAAUXT01 (sample SAMN14350112, study PRJNA611818) | marine sediment metagenome | isolation source: surface marine sediment (1.8m) | place: French Polynesia: Moorea | collected 2018-08 | reverse complement strand
TGCCCAGCTAAGGATAGTGGCTCCATCTAGGGTAATGCTATGATTGGCTGTGGCTATGCTGTGGCTGTGGCAGTACTTAGGGGGTGGTCATGGTAAATATATATAACACTGGCCTTGTTTCAGACGCAACTCTGGTTGCAAATGGAAAAAGGTGATCGTTTTCCCGACTCAAGTGAGCGTGCTGCTTCAGGTGTGCTGCATCCTGATGTAAAAACCCAAGCAAACAGCTAATTCGTCCCAAACAACTGACAACTAGCTGGCTGTCAAATGTGGGTGTGCAAGCTGTGAAACAAGATCGAAAGAAGCCACAATGACCATTGTTTCGTGATATTGTAGGGTGAAGAAGGATGCATTCTGAAACGTAGACGATGCCTGTGGACTTGGGAAACATATACGAGGCAGCAGTAGACAGCATTGAAACCGTGTTCAAGTTCCTGTACCACTATTTTGATGTGTACTACTTCAGTTGGCTTGCCTGGATATTTTATCCCCTGGTCGTGACTTTGATTTTGCCACTGACCATCCTGTTGTTGATATATGCATCGGCGCTGTTTTTGCATTTATATCGCTTGAGGCAGCCTTTGAAACAAGCTGTGAAAGATGCTGTGCATCGAAGGGATTTCTGGGACGGCGCAAGGCGTATTCTTGCTGCCCTCTGGGATGCTCAAGGGAGAATATGGCATGGTGAGATTTGTCGTGCTCGTACTTCAGCAAACTCTCGTTTCTGCCAGTCATCAAACTTTGGAAATTGGAACATTTCCTTTCAGGTTACGAAATCATTGGATTCGAAAGGATTCCTGAGACTGGGCCTGCTCTCCTAATCTACTATCACGGTGCCATTCCGATTGATTTCTACTACATTCTTGCTCGAACCTACCTGTACAAAAGAAGAATGATCAGAGCAGTCGGTGATCGCTTTCTGTTCAAAACGCCTGGTGAGCATGATGCAGTCCATTTGAGATAAATGTCAACAAGTTGTCGAGTGCTGGTGATGACGAGGCTTGTGGAATGTTTCAATTCCGGGAAACGGAAAGTTGATGTTTTCACTGCAAGTGTGATGAAGCAGTCAGCTACAGAGTCCATGAAGTCAGGATTTCCTTGAAGGACTGTTGCATTCTGTCCGAATTCACTTGCACGTGCCAACAAAGCGTTGTTGTTCCCTCAGGTTTCAAACTGTTGATGGAGGTGCTCCACAGTTTTCCTGGAACGGTCAGTCAAGCTGTTGGATTGCTGCAAGAAGGCCATCTTCTGGGAATTTCTCCAGGTATGCAGAAAAGATCCATTGGTCCACTCTGTGAAAACATATTTTGTACTTCGACGAGGGGACTCGCTGTCTGGGTGTTCAGCTGAGCATCGAGTGTCACTTCTGATGGTGATTGTGGGTCTCCTTGGAACAGGGCCCTGTGACAAAATCCGCCTCAGTGGGTCAACCCTGTACATTTTGCAGGCGTTGTGCCAGTTCCCACTGTGGATAGAATCCACATCAGGCGTTACGTAACGCGCGGGGAGGGTGAAGACATCTTGCCGCAGCAGAAATGAGCTGGAAATGAATGAAAATAAATTGGACAATAATATTTTTGTGATCTACGGACATTGATCTTGAGTTTTGCGCAAAATTTCTGTTCATTTTTTTGGTTCCATTTTGGTTGTAATGTGGGAGATGCATTCAGGGATGCATGGGGACATGTGGGGCTGTGCAGGTTTGCACAGGGACACATGGAGATGTGCAGCAACTCATCCCACTTCACCTCACCCCACCTCACCGTACTCACCTCACCCCGCTGCTCCCACTTGACCCCACCAACCTCACACCACCTCACCCACGAATTTTCACCGCCGGTAGTTGTTCTGAGTTGACAAGATATTTCAAATATTTGAATTCAGGTGGAGTACGAGAGGCGCTGTTCAGTGATAACTGCTACAATTTGTTGTGGGCAAAGAGAGTTGGATTTGCCAAAGTGGCCTTGGAAGCTAAAGTGGTAAGAAATGATGCAATAACTTTCGTCAATTCTCAAACCGGTCCAGATTGTTCCGTCTGCAACAACGACTTTTTTCGTGCTCTGTTTTTTGTTTCCAGCCAATCATACCCATTTTCACAATGAACTGCAGGGAAGCTTTCAGAACACCGTCACTTGGAAGAAGTGAACATTTTTTTTCAGTTTCTTTTCATCACATCGCAAGAGAGGATCGTTTTCTGCACAGGACTTGTGCACTTCGAAATGTTTGGGACATTTCTTTGCAGAATGGTTCCGAGCATTGTACGAGAGAACGAGACTTCCCTTGATGCCCATTTATGGTGGATTTCCCGTTAAAATGAGGTAACGTCGCCTGTTCAAGACATACAGTTTGCTTTGTTGTTGCCACTTTTCTATTGCAATAACTGCGCAGTGGGTTGGGGTGTTGATCAGCCGGTCGTGTTGTTTCGTGTGGATCAAAGTGAACGGGTCGAGGGCAGATTTGTCTTGACGTCACGGTTTTTAAAGTTCAGGAGTGAGTTTTGCTCTGCTGACAACAGTGTGTTTCTGCTTGTAGGACGTTCATCGGTAGGCCTATTGTGCCAGACTCTAGTCAGACGCCAGAGGAGGTAGCAGGCATGGTAGGTGTCACACAAGACCAAAAACGGAAAACAGAACAGTCTTCAGGAGTGAACAAGTGCTGTCGGCAATTGATACAACTGGACGCTTGTGTGTTGTGATCAGACCAAGAGGAAACTCTTCAGTATTTCATTTCTGGTGAGTGATTTTGAAATGGTGAGATCAACCAGAGATCACGATCTTCTTGCTTTTCTCCACAGGTGCAACGTGCAATAGAAGACTTGATAAGGAAACACCAGCGGATCCCCGGCACGATTGTGGCAGCTCTTCTCGAACGTTTCTACACCCCAGCTCATGTCAAGCAGGACTGAATCGAAATATTTCACACGACAAACACAACGAATCAGTTCTCGTGCTCATCGTGCAATTTGTACACACACTCACCCACAGAACGAAGAAGAACGAAGGATTGTTGTCCATGTTCGCTTTGTGAGAGTAACGATTGTAGTTTTCTCAAGAATTCAGCAAGGGTTTCGTTGCGTTGTGCACATCGAGGATGTGTCGGTCAAGAATAAATTTCTTGTGTTCAGCTGAAGTGTTTTTGCATTTGGAAGTGTGATTGATACTTTTGTTTTCATGTTTTCTCAAATTTGTATTGTTTGAGGACGCTCTTGTTTCCATTGACAAAACTACCCCGATAACCAACGCGAATCTTTCGACAAGAGTAAGTCTCATGATTCCGACATACCACATGCTGTGATATCGATTGTTCTTTTGGTTGCTGGGAAGTGCTCAATTCCAGTGTGTTGCAGAAAAATGCGACAGAGCAGCAGCAGAGCCTAGCGGTGTGTGCGCCACGTTCATACGGAAGGAAACGAAATTGTGACTCCGCTCGAGTGTTCGATGTGACATTATCGGACAGCTGTTCATTCCAGAACGATTTTCATCATTCCGCTCCAAGTTCGACAAAACTGTACTCCAGAGTATTTTTGATTGCCAATGGGGCTCAACGGATGTCTGACATATTCTTGTATGTGTGTGCAGGCGGAGGTTGGGGGGGGGGAGGGTCAATCACGTACCAGAGAACACAAGTTTCCTGACTGCATTGAGCTTGTTCGCTGGGCCCGTGGATGGTTGTCTCGGTCTGTTGCGCATGTCGAAAGTTGATTTGGATCAGATCGTTGTGCTCACTGGCCAATTCGAATTTGCGTGAATTCGGATTCGGCTTGTTTCTTCATCGAATTTCTCCAAAATGCACTGCCTGATTCTGCACTGCCCACCCTAAAAAGGGCAAAGACTGACACAAACTATTGTTTCGAATGCATTTAGTAGCAGTAACAAGTGCTACTTGTTTGGGGATCAATTGTTTCGTTTTGGCTTCTTGATCAAATGTTGAACTCCAAGCTGTGCTGTTGCTGTATTTTGTTGACGATTAGATAAATTTACATTAAATTTATGCAAATGTATCTGCTGTCGTTGGGTGTGCTCAGTGTTTTTTCTTTTCGGTGACAGAGGAAGAGTGTCAATGAACGTCTGAAATCCTGCGTCTGTGATGCATTGCGCTCGGTGAAGACGGGTGACGACTCGTCAGCGCAGACGCGGAAGTTGCGGGTGAGTGCGAGCTCTCCAAGCTCTTCGCGAAATCGATCACGATATCCTCTCACAAACAAGAAAAGGGAACTATTGTTTTCAAGCTGTTTTGTTTTTTGTATTTTTTATTTTGCCATGGTAACATCTGACACATTCACAAGCTCTTCAATCCGGCGGTGTTTGGTGCAGTAGTACAATAAATAATATCAACTTAAAATTACGTGGAGGGAAGGGATTTGAAAAGTGCAACCCAGAGTTCCGAGCTGTTCGAAGTATCGACTGTGCACAGGCAACTGATCACATAATTTCCACTTTCTACATCGTTCGGCAATTGTTAATTGTGGGATTCAGGTACTAGATCTAGCCGTTGTAAGACATATATAGCCTTCGGGTTCCGTTTCTTGTTCAGTGTACACTTCAACGCTTGAAGTGTCAGCTCTCTGCCATTTTACTGTTGAGCCAAAACATTGTTTCAACAAAGAGATTTCGGTTTGTATTCTTGACACAAGTGCTTTCTTCCAAATGTGTCTTTTCGACGAGAGACATTGAAATCCACACTGTTCTGGCTGAACAGTACTCAGTTGGCGTTCGTACATACTTACTTCGACTCAAATGTGGACATGAAAAGAAGAACAAAACAAAGTACTACGACACTGCATTGCCAGGGTACCTTTGTAATCAACTCAACAACATAACGAGCATTGTGAAGAGAAAAGGGGCTCAGAGTCCGTTTTGGGGGCGGTTGGTCGGTCGGTCGGTCAGTTCATCTATTGCTTGATGATCTCATCCTTGTCGTCGACGAGGTTCCTGTCCCTGCGGCTCTGGCAGCGGTTCGGGATGAAGACATCTTGCTGCCAGTTGGGGGTCTTGCTCTTCAGCTCAGTGAGGATCTCTCCGCGCCTCCACTTGGCCAGCAGCTGTTGGGCCTCGGGGCTGTTGGCGGGCAGGCACAGGTACGGAAGCCTCTGTCTGCGGGTGTCGCGGGGTTCGCATTGGGCTGGGCACGTGTTGACCGGCTTGATGCTGAAGCAGTCGACACGCGCGTCGCCCTGTTCGCGAGGGGTGAACCTGTTCCTCTGCATCATCCTGCACTGGTCTGATGAAAACAAGAAAAATTGTTTCAATTTTGGCACGCTGCAGATTCCACGTATCGTCCTTTCCAAATTTCACTGTCGTGCACAATGATTCACGTGTTGTTTATCACTTCACAAACTTCAAGCCTTCAGAGATAAAAACTTCACAGAAGTGAGCTGAGTCTACGTACTGTCCTTGGTCAGGAAGAGCTGCGGCACGCCACGGGAGAGACGGCTGCGGACCTCGTCGATGTTGCACTGGGAGCTGGGCATGATGTAGCTGAGCAGGAACTGCTCGGGGCGCTGGAAGCGCTCCATCCTGGGGCCCTGCAGGTCATCCATCGGCTCGCCGTTGTAGTTGGAGCAGACGCCGCACAGCTGCGAGAAGTAGCTGGGGTGCACCTGCAAAAGATAAAGTCCATTTGCATTCCTGTAGGGTCTGTGGATTCTTGTTCTCAAACGAGCTGAAACGGGGAAGAATGATTTTGCATTTCAGACTGCATGGGTGGAGTGTTTTGGGCACGCACCTTGACAGACACATCCTTGCCGTCGGTGGAAACCTTGATCTGGCTCTTGTAGCTGTAGACCTTCACCTTGCCGTGTTCCTTCTTGATGTCGCACACCTTCTCGCTCCTGCGGCGATGCGAAGAAGCGTGGTCAAAATGTCAGATCATTATCAGAGCAGTGTGCTGCACTTGCTGCTTGAGGCTTCTGCTCACGCGCACTCACCTCGGGTCGGACGGGTCTTTGCGGATGGTGATCTTCTGTCCCTCAGATGGCACCGAGATCTTCCTGCCGTCGATTTCCACCTCGATTTCGCTCTCGAACCAGCCGCTCTTGGGCTCGATCTTGATCTTGTGTTCAGGGGTGTAGATGTGCACGACCTGAAAGAGGCAAACAAACCGACTCAACTGGCGTGTAAATTTCACAGGATAGCAAACGAGGGTCACAAACTTTGCACAAAGCGGCAAATGTACAGTCTGAAGGCAAAGTACCCCACCTTCTTGTTCTCATCCTTGTTCTTGTCCTTGGTGGTCACCATGAAGCTGGGGCTGGACCTGCTCGAGCAGTCCTTGGCCAGGATGATCTCGCAGTCAGTCTCGGGGTAGTGGATCGACTCCTTGTCGTACGTGTAAACCTTCTGTCCGATCACCTCGCACTTGCCTGCAGTGACAAACGAGGACATCAAGTTCAGACATGAAAGCTACTGGGTGGTCAGAAACTCAACAAGCTTTGCATCTGCAGCGCGTCGTCCAAACTACAACCGAAGATATTTCAGCAGCTGAGCTGGGACAACCGGTGAGCTCTTCTCAGGTTCCTTTGCCGGAATATGCTCGCCACTGTTCTCAGAGTATGGTGGCTGGTACACTGACCTGGGAACTTTCCGTCGGACATGTAGTGGATAAAGCTGTCGACGGGGCGGGAACCACTCGAGCGCCACTTCTCCTGATCGCCAGACAGATACTTGTTGTAGCAGTTGATGCCGGACAGCGAGCACACGGCGTCTCTCTTAGGCAGGAACGGGATCGGAAGACCCTTGATCAGCTCCGTCTCAGTCGGGGTCATGATCAGAAGGTCGATCTGTCAAGGGAAAGAGCGAAACATCCGTTTGGATGAGAACCATTCACAGAATGTCACGACTGCGAATTTGGAAACACTCCTTCTTCAAGCCAAGATTGGCAAGTTCTGGTTTTCACCTCAGTCTCGTTGGTCTGGAACTCAGCGACCAGCTTCAGCTTGTTGGGCGGGTTCCTCGCCTCCTCGTCCTCCACTTCCACCTGGTCGTACAGGTAGGGCAGGAACTTGGACAGGTCTTGCACCTTCTTGCACGCTTTCTTCACAGCCCTGGGGATGTCCTGGTAGTCGATGGTGGCGGACAGTTCGAGAGGAGCGTCCTCGGTTCGTTGGATGTAGGTGCGGTCGATGTGCACGCGCGAGAGTCTCTGCAGGGGCTGTCCACGGCCCATCTTCAACTGTTCAACCAGAGAGGTGCGAGCACATGAAGAAGCGCAAGGAGATGGTTTGAGGCTGGATGGCTGAGCGCAAAGAAAGAACAAAAAAATCTCTCGAGAACAGGTGAACTGAATGAGAGCCAACCTCAACATCGATCTTCTTCTGGGCGTAGTCCTTGCGTCCGTAGAAGAGCTCCAGCTTGCTGAGCACGTCCTTCCTGGAAGATCTGTCTCCATCGATCAAGAACTTCTTGATGACGTCGAAGTCAGTGAAATGGACCAGTTTGGCCTGCGGAGAAAAACAGCAAAATATCTTACAGTGAGGCATTCAGCGCAAGGCAAGAAGTCGTGTTTAGCTTGCAGAACAGCGCGAAGTTTCACCTTCTTCTCCTGCTGATCGTACGGCGACTCGTAGATGACCTGCACGTCGTGCTGCACCTTCTTGAGGTCATCGCTCTGCACGTGGGTGACCTGCACCTGCACCTTCTTCTGATCGTCACGACCGCCGTGCGCCTTGATCACCGTGATGTACTTGTACTTGTCGGTCCTTTGCTGTTGCAGCGTCTCCATCGGGCGAACCTCATCGAAGGGGATCGTGCGGCTGCGATCTGCATGCAGCGGAACAAATCATTCAAATCGCAAAGAAGCAGCTTCACAGAAAGGGGTTTTGAGTGCAGGATTGCTTTCGAACGCAGCCGAAATGAGGGGAAACCCCTTCAAGCCAGGAGCTGAGGTTCGAATCACGAGCGCAGAACGCACCTTGACGCTGTTGTCTGCGGTCGGTCCTGTCGCTGCTGCCCCAAGTCCACCACCAGCTGTCGCTGTCTTCCTGCTGCCTGCGGCGGTGCTGCTGGTCACGGTCCTCGCTGTCCGAGTCGCTGTCGCGTTCGATGTCGAGCAGGTCGTGGACGAGATCACGAGAGCGGTCGGCGCGCTGCGGTCCCAGGAACAGAGTCTGCGGGACAAAATGTGAGGAAAGGCTCAGACAATAGTCTCCGTGCTGAAACTCCTTGATTCCATTTGCTTCTTTGAAGGAAGGCCACAATAAAATGTTTTGCATGTGGTTCGTACCTCCATAGAGATTTCCCTCGCCATGTCATTCTTCGGTTGCCACAAGATCGTGTAGTTCTTCCTCGTGAAGATGTTGAGGTCGAGGGTCGTCTTCGCGTTTGGTTTGAGCACCACGCGTTCCGAGCTCAGACGCAGATCGGCGTTCAGGAACGGAATCTCGTAGCTGCGGCGGTACTGCAATAGGCAACATTCGGTGAAGAAAAACGACGAACACAGTGAACTCGGACCACTCTGTGCTGCGCTTCAAGATGTGGTGGCCAGCTGAGGGTCGTACCGTCTCGACCTGCGCGATGCGCGGGAAGTTGATGACTTTCTCCTCGATGTACATGCGCTCGTAGCTCGGCGGGAACGGCCTCTGGATGAAGACAGTCTTCGGGTTCACGACGAACGAAACAAGCGGCTGCACTTCGTTGCTCGTGTGCAGTTTGGTCTTCAGTTTCCCGGTCTCGTGGTCCAACTTGAGCTCTGCGCGGATTGGCTGGTGGGCGTAGATCTTCATGTTGGTCGCGGCGCCAGTCCTCAAAAAGGCCAGTTCGACACCAACGAAGCACTCAACGTCCGTCTCAATGCTGAATTGAAACGACGAACACAAAAGTCAGATCCATTGCTCGGCATTGATAACAAGCTGAACTATGAATAAAACTGAGTGATCTTCAATTGTTTTGCATTGAAACTTACGTGGGTCTGACGCGGACTTGCAGTCTGGTTTCCTTGTCCTTGGAACTCCTCCAGTTCTTGTCCCTCTTGTAGTGATCTTTCCTGTCCTGGTCGTCGTATCTGACAAAAACAAACACATGAACCAGGGCCCAGGTGCTGGTAAAAGGTGTTCGGTGTCAGCTTCGCTTTTCCACCGATAAATTGTGGTCCCAACTCACCTGCCGTAAGTGCGCATGAGGTCTCTGGCGGATGGCATGTTGTCCACCTTCAGGTTGCCGTCCAGGGAGACAACGGTGTTCCAGGTCAGGTTGAGCGACAGAGGCAAACCGGCGGGCGTCGGGATGATGAAGGCAGAGTCAATGATGGGGAAAGCGCGAGCCTTCTGGAAGTCCCAGCCAGTCTCGATCTTGCGCAGGATCTCCTCCAGGCCAGAGAAGGCTGAAATAGACAAGACCCACGGCGGACTCAGCTTCGATAACTATTTGCTGTTGCAAAGTGCTCGGCAGGAATTGCCGAGGTCGTACAGATCGTTCATAAAGGTGCTGATTTATCTTTGAAATTGAAAACTCCACAAAAAACTTGCAAATCCTGCAATTTACTTTTCCAGAAACCTACCGTAGCTGATGATCTCGCCCATCTCGGCAGGCGTAAAATCGTAGTAGTTGATCTCAATGTCCAAGTTCTTCATGTAGACGTCAGCGTTGAAGTTGCGCAGCTGCCTCTCCGTGATCGAAATCTGAAAATTAATCAACACAGCGAGGCGTTTCATTAACTCATGGCGGCGTTGAAAAGATTCGCACGACTTTCTTGCAGTTAAAAGATAGGGAATAACGAACCTTGTCCATCATGGTGCGGATGTGGGAAAGCATGTCCGAGGACGGGCGCTCAATGGGGCGCAGCAGGTCCTGCACCGAGTAGCGACCCTGCAGCAGCTCCTTGAGAACGCTCTTCGGTCCGACCAGGTTCCTCATCAAGGTCTGGATGCCAGTCAGCTCAATTCCCGTCTGCAAAGAGAAAGAGTCAGAGGGTGTGAGCAACAAGAAATTTCAGGCCATTCACGGCTTCCGAAACTCGACAGACAGAGTGAACGGTTGTATACCTCATATCCGAACCAGGGGAATCCGCCCATATCGTAGTCCTGCCTGTGGACGATGGTCTCGGGGAGGAGGGCTTCGACAGACGTCAAGTACTCGAGGTAGATGCCGAAACCAGACTTGTACGTCTTGCTGTAGGCGTCCGTCATGAGACCCTTGGAGTACTGGAATCCGGGGTTGAAGGGGCGAGCGTAGGTGAGGGCCTTCTTGTAAGCGGCGGTAACATTGGCGACGCTCGGGTTCTGAACTTGGGACTTGCTCCTCATGAAGGACCAGACGAAGGAGCCGACGTGGTTGGAGCGCTCTTGCTGCAGCTGGAGCGCGAGCAGCTTGATGCGGCCGTATTCGGGTTTGCTCAGGGTCATCACAATGAAAGCAGCAATACGTAGGTTCTTGGGCTGATTTTGGTCCTTGTAGATGGGGACCAACTCGTTGAAGATCTAAAATGAGAACATCGTGAGAACACATGAATCTATTTCGCCCTCGCAACAATTAGTCATTGTCAATCTCCAAAGTTATGACACTTTCAAGGACGTGGTCAAAGCTCTGACCTCACTCTGGATGGACGGAGCGATGCGCCTCAGAGCGTAGCACGCCTTCTCGCGAACGTAGATGGGCTCGTTGTGGTTGCGAACGATGTTGAACAGCTCCCTGGTGCACTGGGGAAGCCCAGCGTTGCCCATGGCCTTGATGACGTTGAGCTTGAGGTCCTGTTGTTGACCGGCCTCGCGCAGCAACTTGATCAGTTCTTGGGCGATTCTTTGGATGACTGGCTCGAGATACGACAGCTGGTGCGGGTGGCGTTTGTGTTTCATCTGCAGCTTGAATGCGACGGAGCCAAGGGCGAGCAGCGCGGTGCGGCGCGTGTGCCTGCACTGCTGCTGCTGGGGCTGGAGCTCCTGGTTGAGTTGTTGCTGCAAAACAGAAGGAAAAAACAAATGAGTTGCCGGATTCTCTTCTGTATTTTCTCTGATTGCAATGTGATGATGGTTTGAAATATCTAACTGTTCTGCATGTTTTCGCGCGAAATCGAATGGTCCACGTCGAAAGTTCTCGTTGTAAGCGTCTGTTTGCACGGGTGTTCTGCTGCTTGTGAGTCTTCTGAGCACTGCTCCTTCATCGTTGATAGGTAACTACTCTGGCGGACCCAAACTTTGGCTACATACTGCCAAGTGCACATATATAGCCAAAGGTAGAGCCAGCCAGTGAAGCCCGACCATTCTCGTCGCTGGTGTCGTCCTCTCCGACTTCCCCTCCGTGTGGCTTGGTGTCCTGGTCCCAGTCTGTTTGACCAGCCAAAGAACAGCGCGAGAAACTTACGATGAGGTCGGAGGCCAGTTTGGGGCTGCTGGTTCCCAACATGCTGATTTGCATCATCATGTAGGATCCGCGCACGTCCGAGATCTTTCGTTGCTTCACCAGCCGCACGATGAGAGGGACGGTGTCGGGGCGCGTGCACGTCGTGAGCACATCCAAGACAAGTTCTCTGGCGAAGAGATACATTCACGTGCACGAACAAATCAAACATTTGCAACCACCACGGGGACAAACGCTTGAATTCAACAAATTTGAACCACACAATCAGTCGTGCTCTTTACCCTTTTTGGCTGATCTGCTGTCCCCGCACGTATCTGTTGACAAAGTTCTCGACCTCGCTGACCGGAAGTTCCCTCATGAGGATGTTCATCTTCGCGACGACCTGAGTGGCGTTTCTCTTGATGAAGGGCAGCACTTTCTGTTCAGCCTCTTGCAGCAGCTGCTCCATCTGAAACACAACAAAGTCTCAGGTATGAATCCAAACTCTGAAGTCACAACGGTCACAAGCCAGGACTCGCATTCGGATCAAAAGATGTGTGTGTCAGCAGACATTGCCCTACCAGGTTGACCTTGGCGCGGACTTCGGACTGGGACAGCTCGGTCTGCTCGCGTTCCCTTATGCTGGGCTCAGGCACCTCCATGGTGAGCTTGTCCTTCTTCTCCATATCGGACCTGATGCGGATCTGCTCGCGAGACTCCTCAACAGCCGCGAGATTGACCCATTGGCTGCAACGGAAAGGAAAAACTCGTGTTAAACGTCACAACAAACCAGTTTACTCCTCTTGTTTCATTTTGCGATGTCTCTTAAACATCTTGGTTTCACAATTCTTCTGTCAAAATTAACTGACGTGGTGTAGGTGATGAGCTTTCCCCTCTTGATGTCGATCTTGTTGAAATGCTGCTGGCTAGCCATGTAGGCCTGATGGATCAAGTAGCTTCCTGGCGACTGTGTGACCTTGTAGGAACCATGTTGCTCCCACTGTGTCACTTTCTACAAACAAAATCACACGTACCGTTGACCTCTTTAGAAACCTGGACACTTTGCGATCCACAGCACAGAACAGTAGGTCACAATACTCTTTTTGAGATATCTCACCTTGACCTCATAGTCGCTGCCGAAGATCACGCTTTCGAGGAGACCAGTTTGCCAATACGGGCGTTGGCGACACTTCTGCAAGTTCCTGACTTTGGTGAGGTGCATTGGTGTGTTTCGGGTTTGCCTGAACCGGTCGGCCTCTGGCGACAATGGCTGCTTGGTGTAGACGGATTCGCAGTTGCCAACAATGTCTTCCTGTGAAACATCAGCAAAACCACGCGTGAACAAAACACCACGAACATGTGCCACCAAATCTGCAGTCTTGCAGCTGCCGTGAAAACAAAAAGTCTGGAAATCTATTCTCTGAATCTACCTCGTAAACAGTGTAGCTGTTGAGATCCCTCCTGTCCTGGTCTTCCATGCGCCCGCCGATGTCCAGTTTGCTGAGCATGTTGAGTTCCTCGCTGGAGCGTTCCACGTGGTTGGGCTGCATGTCGAGCTGTATGAAGCTGAGAAAGCCTCTCTTCACGTTCACAGACCACATCGCTTCGTCGCTCTGGCATTTCAGGTCGGACAATTGTCTCATGTTGAACCTGCAGTGTTGAAAAGAACGCGTCACGCGTGTTGCTGTGAGAATCAGTCTCAGATTTTGCGTCCGTGGTCCACATGAAAAGACAAGCGTGATTTCTCTTGATCAGAACCCAGACACAAACGCCAGAAAGCCGATTTTCTCACTTGTAGGTGAAAGTTTTCCTGAGTTCCCGCCACATGAGGTCCTTCTCGGGGCCACTGATCGGCGTCCATTCCGACTCTGGAATGTTTTCCGTTGGGTGGTAGTGCGAAATCTCCCGGTTCAGTTTGTAGAATTCTGCACGCTCAAACTGCATTGGAAGCAACAGAACATTGTTCAAGCAAAAACAAAATGCAACGCCAAGCGGCGTGCATGTGGCGAAACAAATCACCCAATTTTGACATTTTCGACTCACTGCACGCACGTATCTTTGTTTCGCAAGTTATACTGATTACGTAATCTGTACTTTTTTCTGCCTTCATAAACTTCAGAGATTAGATTCACTCGGAAGGAGCGTTATGCAACTGTCCGAGTTCTTATCTCGATCGAGAGGCTTTTCAACAAGAAACAGTGTAACTTTTTGAAGAAGTCATTACAAGGGCTAAAACGATCGGTCGCAAGTAATCTTCATCGTGATTGTGACAAATCCAGCAACATTGTGTCTCTGTCCAGTTTTTTTATGCTTGTTCAAACACCCAAACCGGCAAACGGAGTGTCAGCAACATAAGCTCATAATTTTCGGTGTGTATCCCACCAAGTCGGTTTCTCAGAGCTTTTCGGCATATTGAAGAAAAATTCAACGCACCTGGGCCGTCATGCGCTCGTCATCGCGGCTCTGCTGGATGTTGATGAGCGCCTTGATCTTGAGTCCAGCGAACTGGGTGTTGTCGACGGACACGCCGGTCAGAACCTGGGTCTCATAATTGTACTTGTGGTCAAAGCCGGGGCGGAAGGCTGAAACAACAAAGATTTGATTTTATTCGGAACACGGTCGACAATTGAGTGAGTCTGTGCACTTGTGAGCAGCACTCACGCACAGAACGGGCGTTTTGCAAGCAAACTTTGTCAGTTCAATAGAAAGCTGACGCAGATAAAGTGAGATATTCCTGGTGATCCCCGCACAAACTGTTCTGATCTGAGTTCAAAGAAATGATTCAACTCACCAACTTCTTGGTCGACAAGGCTTTGGCTCGCTGCAACAGAAATGTAACCGCTGGTTTGACGCGCATCGACGAAACGAAAGCAAACCAAGTGAAATAACAACACAACTCGTTTTTGACACTTGTGGCATTGCAGTAACGAATTTGCTGGCATGCATCATCAAAGATTTAGGTGACGATCCAAGTCGCCTGTGTGCAGCCTATTACACATTCACAAGTCGTGCACCTTTCTCGTGTACTAACCTGCAGCAACAGCAAGCAATGCGAGGAACACCCACATGTTTGCTGTTCTCTGTCGTGATTCGGAAGCCTCGAATGTCTTGCCGTGTCCACCGCTGGACATTTATACTCGAAGATGTGCCCTTGGACCGCATCCTCGAGATCATCGAACAATGGTGCTCATCTCTGGGAGACCAAACATCAAGAACACTTGAAGTTTTTACTGGTGATTCTTCATTTTTTCTGCCGTGCAAATGAGTGGTCCAGGGGTCGAGAAAATCGACTGACCACTTTTTCTCTGAGAGTATAATCTATTGCGTCCACTCGCACCGAGAGCGAAGTCGCTGGGCGAGCAGCGCTGTCTGTTTGCTTGTGCGTGCGTGTGCGACTCCCTCTGCCCTTTTTAAGAGAGGCTACTGCAGCTGCTGTTTTTTCCAAGCACTTCCTACAGTATCGCTGGAATGGATAATGGAAATATCAGCTTTCACCCCACCCGTCTGAGAAGGGATTTATGAATTTATCGGGTTGAAATAGGTCCTCATAAATGTCAAAATAACACATGAGCGACGCGATAAGGAGGCGCCGTGTTAATTGGGCGGAGGGTTGGACCTCCGTTTGCACGCAATGCGTGCCACTGAACCAGAGTTGTATCGGCTACGTGAACTTTTTTGATCGTTCATAATCACCTGACATCACTGCATTGCTTTTTCAACACCAAGCGCGCGGGGATCGTGTCAAAATGTGCCAAAGAAGACATCAACGTCGCTGCAATCCAGTATTGTATTGCCTGCATGTGCATACCGCGTCTAAATATGCGCATCAAAGAACAACACACTCGACGCAGTTTTCAACAAGGACAATTAAATGTGTAGACGAAACCCGATTCCTTGCTCTCCGGAAAAGCTGGAGTGCGAGACTTTCGCGCATCCTTCCAGGAATGAGAACCGTGCTAATTGGGGGCGCCCTGCATTTCCGTGACGGCTCGAATGAAACAAAGAAGCAAGGAAAAACCTGCGTGTAGAGACGCGTGCAGTGAGCCAGCTGCGCACTTCAAGATTGTTGCTCATTTCAGCAAGCCACATTTGCAATGGTCCAGTTGCCCAGACACCCTTTTTCCTGCCAGAACATGCTCGGGTGTTGTGCTCACCTGGGTCCAATGAGAAGGTGCAGTATAGCGGGGGTGTAACCTGCCTCAGAGTTCCACATTGCAGCACCGTTACAACACATGTGTCAACGCCAATCAAAGTCGTAGAAAACGTTTTCCCCCCTTTTTTTTTTTGTTGTTTGTCGTTCAAGGTCAACCAAACTGGGTTTGAGATGTTTGCATTTTCAAAAGGTCTCTTTGAGTTCGAAGAGTTTAATTGCGGCATGTTCCGTCTTTCTCAAATTTGTGTCTGATCACGCGGAAGAAAGTGCTCAACCCAAAGTATCCAAACCCGACGAAACTCGGACAGAACAGCCTCATCAAACTGGTTGAGTGAGTGGACTCACCGCCAAGTCCACTTTCTGTTTCAGCCGAAGCCCTTGGCGAAAAACACCGGGGTTGGGTTGACGTGCTCAGTCTCAAGAGAGGAAGAAACAACTGTTTTGCAACAGATCTATTTTCAAAATTTCGTGGCTAATCTGCTTTCTTCACATCGCTTTGGAAGCTGCAAAACAACAGGAACCATCTCTACGTACTGTTTTCTGGGGATGAATGCACATGCAGTGTAGTGATATCACAAACACACTGGTTAGTATCTCAGGAGAGACTGTGCCCGAGGGCGGGAACCTGTGTATTTATTGACCTCAGTGGTGACATCTGGTGGTGTAGTTCTAACATTTGAGGCTGGTATGTCACACCACACTCCTCCCCCACCAGGGGGCACTGGCCTCTACAGACAATTTTAAATATTCTGAATATTTTTACAATAAATATTTATATATATTAGACAGGGAATAGATGCATAATATCATACTTCTGCTATTTCGCTGGTAATTACCCAGCATTCCCTCCCCT
>JAAUXT010119013.1_pt1 | contig 16273 bp, 18 predicted proteins | sample 7278171 | NCBI WGS metagenome assembly JAAUXT01 (sample SAMN14350112, study PRJNA611818) | marine sediment metagenome | isolation source: surface marine sediment (1.8m) | place: French Polynesia: Moorea | collected 2018-08 | reverse complement strand
TATTGCTGGCTGGTGATGAACTGACAAGCCTGTCACAAATCCTGGTTTATATACTCAAATTGGTTGATGCATGAATGTTATAGAATATTCCGGATTGATATAGAATAATACGGTTGTATATAGATGGTTTGAGAATATGATGGAAGTTTACCGAATATACTATAGAATGTCCTGTTCATTGTTGACACTTGCACTTCTCAGAGCAAGACGAGTGTGTGTGTGTGTGTGTGTGTGTGCGCGCGCGCGTGATACACATGGTGTGTGTGTTGCAGGTGCATCGTGTCGTGCCTCGCGGACCCCAACACCTTCATCCTCGACCACCTGCTCACGCTGAAGCCAGTCAAGTTCCTCGAGGGCGAACTCATTCACGACGTGAGTACACCGTCCCTGTCAGTGTCGCTCGGTTCAGAGGTCAAGCAGATATAAGATTGTGATGAGGGCACAATGAGTCCTGCAAAATGAGGTGGGGGGGAGGGGCTGCTTTAGAACATGCTTTCAAACAGTTGTGGTACTTGATGTGGACATGTACTGAGGTTTGATTGATGTTCTCGCAGCTGCTGACTGTGTTCGTCTCCGGGAAGTTGCAACAGTACGAGGAGTTCTACAACAAACACCAAGACTTCATCAACTCCATAGGTGAGTGGGGTTGAGCGCAGTGACGACAACATCTGTCTCGTGCCGCACAAGAATTTGTACACATGCGCCGACAGCAAAAGCACTTTGGTATGCAGATCCGTTGATTGGACTCCCGGAAGGTGGCTTATCCAGCCCCGCCCCGTCAGGAACTTGTGTTGCGTTGTCTCGGCTTGCTGGTTTGTGTCTGCACGGGCTCTCTGTCCACGCAAATTTGGTCACGCGGGCGAGCTGACTACGTGCATGTTGTCTGACGGCGCGTGTTCCGCCTCCATCTCGCAGGTCTGTCGCACGAGGACAACCTGCACAAGATGCGCATCCTGACGCTGATGCAGATGGCGGAGACGCGCAGCGAGATCGACTTCGACACGATGCAGCGCGAGATGCGCCTCGAGCCCGACGACGTCGAGGCGTTCATCATCGACGGTCAGTAGAGGGCGCTGGGGTGGAGAGAGAGAGAGAGAGAGAGAGAGAGAGAGCGAGCTGAGACGGGAGGGAGTGTTGAAGGGGAGACATGCTGAGAGGGAGCAAAGGTGGTGTGTGAGGCAATGGATGTACACTGTGAGGGAGAGGGGTGTTTTGGTGGACAAGGGGAGGGTGTTGAGGGTTGGACACGGTGCTGGGGTGGAAAACGGGTGCATTGACAAGGGGGAACTGACTTGGGGGGGGGGGGGGCTAGTGCTGAGGGGTGTGAAGTGGGTGGGTGCTCTGGGTGGGGGAGGATGCTCTCCCCAGGGGGGCTGTGGGACTCTTGACAGTGGGTTGACGATGTTGAGAAGACTGATTCTGCGGTGTGATGATGTTTGGTCGCTGAGGGTCCGATATTGGTTGGTATTGGGGATGCTGCGGGTCCCCACAGGACAGAGTGTGGATGAACCAGTGTCATGTGGTGAGCGTTGCACGGTGGATAAGGGCAAGAAAACGCGTGCTTGCTTCCTCGGTTCTACCGTCCTAAAATTACCTCTCCCTCTCCCGACAGTTGTGCGGACCAAAGCCCTTCGCGCCAAGCTGGACCAGATGCAGCGCCGCGTGCTGGTGTCAGCGACGACGCACCGCACGTTCGGGAAGCAGCAGTGGACGCAGCTGCGGGACGACCTGGACGCGTGGCAGCGCAACCTCCAGCTCATCATGGGCTCGCTCGAGACGGTGACGGCGGCCGGGGGCGGCGCGCACAGACCGCCCGCAGCCGTGCCGCCCCCGCATGCCTCCGGAATCTGAACCAATCACAGACCAGCACCCTTCTTATTGGACAGCAAGACGCGCGATTTGTTGAGACTTGACAAAAGTACAGTTTGATGATGGCTCGCCATTTTGGATTCAAGCGTGTCTTGCCGAGAGCGAATGAAATGTTTTCGAACGCCGATAGAGTTTGCGAAGGAAACACGGAATGTGTGAGAATCGTCTCTCACATGGAAGCGATCAACATTTTATTGTGTTTCAAGTACCAGCATGTTCGGTTGAAAAGGCCTGTTGATGTAACATCCAGTTGTGTTTATGTCATCAAAATAAAAAAAAAACCATTCCTTGGGAGAAAAGCGATGAGCGTTCTGTTCGGCTTGTTTGATTGGTCCGCGGAAGTCATGTGGGAGCATGAAGATGGAAGTCGATTCAATCCTGCAATTCTGTTACAGGCGCACGTCTGCGTGGTGTGAAGCACGACTGCGGACCGACTGATGTGAACACCCGACGGATTGAGAGTCCGAGACGCCGGCTTTTCCAGCCTGTTGGGAGGAAGCGATTCATGCCCAGTTGCCCTCAGGACAGAACACCGTGGAGCGGTGTGCCCTGGTTCTCGCGCGCGTCGGTGTCGGTCTCATGGCTCAGTACACGGAACGGCACACGCCCCCCTCTTCGATACGAGCGTTGTGTGAACAGGAAGCACACGATACGGACTCTCGAGGCTTTCATATCAACTGGGGTTGTACCGTGTCGACGCTTGTTCGTTACGCCGTGTCGACTGAGGTACGAGGATGTATCCAAATATTCTGAGAATCAGCATGTTCACGAGCGCGCAAATTGACACGGCTGGTTGACTTGAGACAAGAGCTGACTAGCAGAGTCCATTGTCCTTCACGGAGACCCATGAACATGCTGAGTCTCAGAATATTTGGATACATCCTCGTACACCGTGTGACTGTGCGGTACACCGTGTCGACTGTGAGGTACACCGTGTCAACGTTTGAGGACTACACCGTATCGAGGCTGCTGCCCCGCAGCACGATCGCAGGGATGTTCGTTTTCACGCTCCCGCGGCAAATGCGCCGCGAACCGGAAGTTGGTTCGTCTTCCGAGCCCCCGATGAAGAAGCTGACCCTGCTGGAGGCGCACGGGTCCTGGGTCCGGGTTCTGCAGGGGCTCGCGTCCGGAGCAGGCGCGTCGCCAGCAGCCGACAAGCCTCGGAACGTCGGCTGGCTTCCTGGGACGCTGCAAAACAGGAAAGACCGTTCACATTGTCGCCCGGGTAGAAAGTGTTTTTCTGGGGTTTTGGATCCCCATCCGTGTCAAGGAGAAGAAGCAACAGGATCTCGTCAAAGGCCAATTTCCAACTTTTGGATCTGGCCTCCGGGGCCCTCAATCCGTCCATGACATGAACTCACGCGAGGTGGTTGGCGGCGGGCTCGGCGGCGGCGTGGTTCTGCGGGCTGTGGTTGTGGTTGTGGTTGTTGAGGGCGGGGTCGAGCTCGACGCCGGAGTCGCCGCTGACGGCGCCGCGCGAGTGTTGCAGACGCAGCGTCTCGAGCGCCGACGTCGTGCGGTCCCCGAGACGCAGCCGCTGCGCCACCTGCACAACACAAGTGACGTCACCGTTCAAACGGGTCCACACTGTTTCCCTCCCGAACATTCCACAAAATTGCATTCATTGTGGGAACAACGAGTAAGTTTTGTTTCAGATCCAAGTCGCTGCTGGGTCCAAGTTGGCGTGGTTGCTGAATACTGCTTGCAGAATGTTGGAGTTGATCAAAATTCTGTCGAGGAGGCAGAGTCGAAACCAAACTGTGAGGATGGAATATTTTGTGTCAGGAGCGCCCAAGTTCCTCAGCCCTTGTTTGTGCCGCATGAACAGAGAATCCCGGCTCCTCCGAACCCCGTTGATCCTCCAGAGGGTCTCGTCACTTTAGTCTACGCCATAGAGTTTGTCAGGGGGCGGGGATCTCCTGAGCCAGAGAAACCTCCAACGGATCCAGGGAGCCAGGGGGCCCGGATGCTCACCGAATTCGCAGGTCTGTCAGTGTGAACCGAGCTCCACCAGCCCCTGTCCCCTGAATACACAGCTCACTGACCTTGGTGTACCCGAGCACGGTGAAGCCGCGCGCGAGCATCAGCCTCAGCGCGCGGCGGAACTCGCGGTTCAGCGACATGAAGACGACTGGGTCCACGGCGCACGTCGTGAACACGAGCGCCGTGCTGCCGTAGTCGAGCGCGTAGGGCACGGCGCGCCGCCCGCCGCCCAGCACGAACCACGTCTGCACGCACACGTACGGACACCAGCAGATGAAGAAGGCGCCTGCAGAAGAAAAGGGGGTTTGATTCGCACGATGGAGAGTTTGAGTCCTGAAGCGTTATATTATTTGCAACAGGTCAATCCTTTTTCTAGCAAGGACATCACATCAGTGCACATAGGAATCGATCACGGGGCTGAACCAAAAATAATTGTACTTTGCCCCCGTCTTTTGATGAGAGTTCGTACTTGTTTTGCGATGCAGCTCTCATAATGTTCACTTTGTGCAAGTTATTTTTTGCACAAACTTGAAATTGAAGGCAGCCCCCAGAGGGACCATCCCAACCGCGTGCATCCAGTATCGACTGATGTGAGCTTCTCTTATTTAGTGCACGTAGAGCCTTCTTCTTCAGTGCAAGTGAGATCTTCTCACACATCAACAAGCCGTGTTCGCCACATGGAGCCTTGGGGTTTGGTTCACTCAAGGTGAACATCTCCCACTTGGACACAGGTCAAGCACACGAACACAGCCGCCAATTCTGTTCCTTATGGTCTGACATCAACATGTAAACTTTTTGTTCTGACCCTTCTCTGTCTAGTGCGCAACTGCCTGAATGAGATCAAAGGAAATCTGCATTAGAGAACAGCACAAAGCTTTCTGAGAGGCGTTCTGCCTGTTCAATTCATGGTTTCAAGGCCTCTCAGGCCTTGGACGCAGCGTAGGCTGAAAGAAGCTTTCACACTGTCATTTCCTGTGCAGCGAGGTGTTCTGAACTTCACACAGAGAGAACGAATCCGTTTCTGGTGGATTCCTATTTCTCGCAGTGAGGTGTAAAATGTTTTTGCCAACTGTTTCAATGTGTTGAATATTTTTTTGAAAGAAACTCCCTGCTCCTCAATATTCTGGATCGTTTCTGGAGAACAAGGGGATTTGGAAGTGTTCACCAGGTATCCAGGGTGGCAGATTCACAGAAAAGGGGTGAACAGTGGCATGAAGACGGCAGCAAAGTTCAGATTGCAAGGGCGCGTCGTGGGCGACAACAAAGCAACGCAGCGCGTGGTGAATTTTCAGCAGATCCAGGGCCCAGATGCTCAAACTCATCAGAGACTCGTCCAGGGGAGAGGCGTGGAGGCCATGGTGGACCCCTCCCTGACTCCTCCATTTCTGCATCGTCCCTCCCTTCCCCCTTGTAAAGTCGAGATTTTCCATGCACCCGTGAGACCTTCGGCTGGAGCGCCCATCGTCTGGGGTGGAACACCTCATTTCCTTCTGGTGGAACCTCCAGTTGAATGAACCCTGCTCAACTCAAAATAGGATACCTGGGCGCAAAAGGCTGGTTTGATGAAGAAAAGTGGGCCACACTCTCATGTTTCTTGCACATGGAGAAACCGCTTTGGCTTCTGCTCACGAAAGAAAGAATCTCTGCGCACAATGGTAAATTTCCCGTCCATCTCACTGCGCCCTTCTCTCGTCCTTGCTTCGGAATTTTCTGTAGAATTCTGCGCAAATCTGGCAATTAGCCTCGCGCCCCGCAACATTCCGACGCGCAAACAGGGGAGAAAGAAAGCCATATCTTGCGCTCTCCCGCAATCCCGCACTGACAAATCCGCTCCCATTGTAGCCGCAAAACCAATTGTAACTGGCATTTCCATCACGACGACGACACTCTCAAACAGGGATCCAACTTCCAGCAAGTTTTGTGCGTGGGTGGGGCGTGTGCGCGTGTGGGTGCACGGGTACCTGCATGTATGGAGCGGGCGCGCGAGGAAGGGACTGGTCCGGCGCCTTAGACGCCCTGACCCCTTCCACAGAAAACACAATTTGGAATCTACACCTCTGTTGTTTTGTTTGGTGCATAGTTTCATGCTCCAAAGAAAATGATTCAAAATGCACCAAATCCCGCTTTATTTTCCGCCTGTCAGTTTCTCGTGGGCTGCAGGCATATTTCCGGACGGAATATGGATCCTGTATTGTCTTTTACGAGTTCACCCGGGGGCGGACTCAAGAAGCCCCTTGGGGTCCTGGCCCTCTGCTTTCTCCCCACCAAATCAGTGCACTTTCCTGCTTTTGTGCGGCATGCAGATGCAAACAGAGTTTCCATCTTTCATGCGTAAGTTTGACATGAGTCGCCCTGTAGCAATGGGTCCCCTGAGCAGGGTCTGTATCCACCTGGGTCACCAAACAGCGGAGCCTGCAGAAAACACGCCGAGCCGGGCCTCAGGCTGCGCTCAGCTGGAAAACCTTTGGAGCTTTACGCGTCTCGGCCCTGGAAGTCTGAATGCGCAGTCACACCGCAGCCTCAGGTGCAGACCCACGGAAACAGAGCTCTGCACAAACCGCTCTGGTTTCACGGTGCAGAATGAGACAACAGTGAGAAACAGCATCGGGCCTGGTTCACACTGGAGGTGTCATGCGTTGCGTCACTTGCGCATGTCAGGCCACCGACTTGATCACGGATGATGCAACACAAGGTGCATCCAGCGAGAAGCTAGCTGTTCAACCGAAACGAGGTTGCACGTGAAGTGTGAACCCTGCTGCACGTACCGAAAATCCCAGTTGTACGAACAGTGTTCTCCCGGCTGTACGCACCTACGACGAGGAAGACGGTGCGGATGGTCTTGACGCGGCGCGCGCTGCTGGCGGCGGCGGCGGCGTGCCTCGAGCCGAGCGCCGTCGGGTCCCCGGAGAGCAGGCGGCGCATGAAGCTCGGGGTGCGGCGGAACCCTGCGGGCAGAGGGGCGGGGCGCGTCAGGCCTGCGACACAGCGCGCACAGGGCGGAACCAGGGACGTCAGAGATGGGCTGTTTTTAACAGGCACAGGCAAAAGTAAACTTGCACCGGAAACAACTTTTTTTTGAAGGAGGGGGAGAACCTCAGGCTCAAGTCACGCTCTCTGTGCTGAACAGTTTACCCGAGTAACACGTGAGATCACATTCGTGTGGGCAAACATCTCTTCAGTTTGAATGAATGTACAGACGTCAATCTCGGAATCAAAGCCCAGATGAGAAGAATGTCAGCTTTCCAAAGAATGTGCGTCTTGGGATAAAATTCGTCACAAGAGGAGACTGTCGTTTCATAATTACGAAAGCGACAAGCGAAGCACTGTGACATCTGCTATTCAGAATTTTTCACCTCAATTTTTGCAGAAGCGGATCCAGGATTTGGTCAGGGGGGCTGCTTGGGGGTGGGTCGATTACAGCTTGGAAACAATTTCAAACGTAGAAGAGAACAGTTTGCTTGTGCCCAAAATTGTCTTGTTTTCCGGGGATGGCGGTGAGCTTCTTCCGCCCCTGCACCAGAGCCTGAACCGTGGGTGGATTTGACATTTCGATTGCGTTCCTGTCGGGCACGGATCTTCCGGACGGTTGTGGGTTGGGGATTCACGTCAAAGCCACATGATGCATAAGCTGTGACTGCAGGGCTCCAGCCTTTCCAAGAAGAATCCGCGCGAGCTGGCAGAAGGAAAGGCTGGGGCGGCTTTTTCTTGGGCGCGGAATGGAACACGGTGAATGAATGGGCACCGCTTTGTTGAGCATGGGGACACACCGCTTCGAAAACACTGTGTGTTTACGGTTCGGTTCTACCTGACTCTTCAGTTGTCCAGGACAATCTCGGGCTTGTGAGGCGCGCCGGTGATTCTTCCCTGTCGCCGTGTGGTGTCGCCGGTTGATCCACGGAAGGGTCCGCCGGTTGGTGCTCAGGCTGGTCAGCCGGTTCGTCCGGAGACACGTCTTGACTGATCCGGCGGCCCTGGTCCGATGCGCTGTTCTCACTGCAAAGATCACAGACGGTTCTTCAGATTCAGGTTCTTGGTTTCAAAGACACCTCTGGGAACGGCTCCTTTGTCGGGGCGGGTAGACTCTGAGCCCCAGTGGATACGGGACGGAGCTACGGGCGCGTGCACCCTCGTGGGAGCTCAGGGATGCTAAAATTTTTACTTGTGGCAGGGGACATTCGTTTTGCGTCTGACAGCACAACGCGAGCAGTACCTTGGCTGGGGTCATGGGGAAGAATCCATTGGGTCAGGCAGCATTGTACAAGAAGCCGGGGCAACTGAAAAAGCAAGTTCCAGCCCACCTTTCATCAGCCCATTTCCCGCAGTGACACAAGCCACTAAATCCGACATTCAATTTATCACAGCCGTCAGAGACAGAAGCAGCTCTGTTGTTGGAATGTCTGAAGGCCTCATGAAACCTGAATTATTCTGATAATATTTTTAGATCTCAACAATGAACTCAAGGTGATGCCTCAACCTCTATTCACTTTCTGAGATTCATTCACATCGCAAGCACGTTGTGTGAAAACGTGTTTGTGGCAATCCCCCACTCGATGCCTGCTCGGTCAGGTCTCCGAAAGGTGGGTCTCCAGCGGTTTCAGGCTCAAAGTAGAGGGGGAGGCAGCAGCCAGGTTCTGACCAGGGCAGACTCCGGAGGCCAAGTACCGGGTTCTTGTATTTACCCTTGCGGGGTGAAAGTAGCGGGAAGGGAAATTGTTTTCTGGGGTCAGGAGTGCAGCCCTGAGGTTGGCCCGGATCCGCTGGAGTTTGACGCCCACCTGCTGACCGACATCTCAGTGAGGCGGGGCTGGGCTTTCCGCCAAAGCCTCTCTTTTTGTCAGTCTCACAGAAAGCCCACGGAAAGACATCATGGTGAACAGTATGTCCAATTGTTCAGAATGTTGAAGATGTCTGGGTGGAACTGCATGATGTGGGTCAGTGTCTGAGTTCAGCGTGTTTCAGAACAGGTTCACCACACTGTCTTACTTTTGGACAAGTACACGAACACGAACTGCTGCACATACACCTTTGTTCCACAACGACAACAGATTGCGTCGGAGACACCCCTTTTGTGTGAGGTTTCTTCGGATTCCCATTTTGCCCCGGCCCCCTTCGTTCTTCGTTTTTCAAAGTTTGGACCCTGTGGAGATCCGGTCACTTTGAGCGATCCTCCTCTGGTGCACTGCAAATGATGAGAACTGCGTAGAGTTGGAGCTCACCATGTTCCAGGGTTCCTCCTCGTACTTGGTGTCTGAGTGTGGCTTTGAAAGTCCCAGCACCTCACACCCTCCACGAGGCCCCCCGGTGTTTCTTTGCGGTGGTTCCCCCCTTGTTTCTGGAGCACCTCAAATCTGGTGAGAACCTCGTATCTGAGGAAGACCTTGTATCTGGGGAGTATATACCTGGAATCGCTGGCCCCGGCGGCGCTAGGAGAGGCGTCGCCAGAGTTACCCCGCCTCAGCTCGCTCCTCCGCGGGGACGTGGGACTGTTCCCCGGCGGGGCCCGCTGGGACCACCCGGCGTCGCGGCGGTCGGGCGCCCCGCGGGACGCGTCGCTGCCGGCGCGGCCCAGCAGGCTCCTCTGCGCGGACGTCGTGGTGTCCTCCCGGGAGACCCGCCGGGACCATCTGCAAATAGACGAAGGATGCTGATTGGTACGAGGCGCAAAATTTATTTGACCGATCATCGCTCGTATCTTTTGATTGGGTGAAAATTTTTGATGGCAATTTTTGTTTTTGTACAGACAAGTCCTTGATCTTCACTGACCCTCATTGTCACATCTCAGAGAAGACTGTTGTGACCTCAGTGATTTTGAAAAGTAGTGCTGTCCCACTCTGGTTGGCTATTTTTGTAGATCTTATGTTTGGCTAGTTTAGTATATATTTTTGGTCATATGGCTGTGAATAAAGAATATTTTGAAGGGGACTATATGGCTATAAATTTCCTTTGAGAAAAGATTCTAAGCAAGACAAAATAGCTTGATTATGACAACTTAAAATTTGTAATTTTTAAGCTACCATCTTTTGCTTACCAATTTTTACTGTCTTCTTTCTTTGACTTACACATTATTTGGCTGGTGCTTGACTTGTTTGAAGCTTGCCCTGTTTGTACACTTTTATTGCACAGAGCTTTGCAAGAGAAAAAATATGCCACCTGGGCAAAACGCCCACCAATCGGTCACTTAAATTTTCCGCCTCGTACAAGAGATGATCGGAACAAGACTCACAGTGGAAATTTGGTTTTACGTGGGACGTATCGGTCAAAGCACGCATTGTGGCCCCAACTGCACAAATCAGGTCGAGGCCTGGCCTCGCACCGGTTGTGGACGTTCTCTGTTGCGTCCGAGTGCAACTCGAGAACACAAGGCGTATCCGGCGCGAAACAAGCCCAAGTTTCTGTGGGAAGACAGGGTTCTCACACTGCACAAAAATGGTTCCTGTGAAATCACACATCTCCTTTCTCGAACAAAGGTCTCAAAAAGTCATTGTGTGATTTCACAGGAACCTTTTTGTGGGGTGAAAACCCATTTCTACCATGATGCGAGCTCGTACGACATGTTTAGAGATCACAGAGTGGCAGAACAAGCGATTCTCAATGTCAGTGATGTGCAGTGTTTGTCATTTCATTGTGTGTGTGTGTGTGTGTGTGTGTGTGTGTGTGTGTGCGTGCGTGTAAGCATGTGTGTGGCCACACCACAGAGAGCAGCCAGTGCAGCAAACAGACATGTCCCTGCACGAGGAATCCTGGTGGTCTCGTTCACACTGGTTGTGTCGTATGTGTTGTCCCTGCACACCGAGGGCTATACGCCACATCCACGAGGCAGCGCCAAGCCAATTGACGAGAACAAGCAATCAGTGGCGCAGTCAGAGCGAAAACAGACTGACATGTCAACATTTTCTTTCTGAGTCACTTTTCGTGCCCGTTGATTCCAGTGCATTCAGGAAAGGGCGTTGTCTTTTTTCCTGTTGAAAACAAGTGATGCTGGATTTGGTCTCAGTGTGCTTAATCCGGGTCTTGCCAGCGGCCAGACTGGACTGCTTAACTCAGGACAGTGAACCCAAAGAGACGAGAGAGTCGGAATGAGCGAGTGTATGAGAGAGAAAGAGAGAGTGAGTGAGTGAGTGAGTGAGTGAGTGAGTGAGTGAGTGAGTGAGTGAGTGAGCGAGCGAAAGTGGAGAAAGAGACAGACACACAGACACGTGTTAGAGCTGTCGACCGCTGATACAGGTGCAGGCAGAAAGCAACGTTGTCCTCGTTGTCTGCTCTGAAACTTCACAATGTGCAGGAGCTTTCAGGCGCTCGCTGAACGCAGAAGCATTGGGAGAAGAGATTATGAATCCCTGAGCCCGTCAGGAAACGCGACGTCACGCAAACAGATGCCTCTGCGGCCTCTCCCCTTTGGACTTTTTACCCACACAAAAGGTCGTGTCTCGTATCCCCATTACACCTAATGGGGAGCTTAAATCGCCACCGGGAGCCTCCGTTACGGTGCAGTACGATGAGTGACGCACCCTTCTACAAATGCAGACGTCACCCGATTGTGGCGGTGGCGGTGGCGTTTGGGCTGTGAGGCGTCTGCTAAAACTGCCCGTTCGATGCAAACTTGCCCATGTTCTTCCACAGCATGTATGTGTCTCACAAGAGAGAAACTAACACTAGAGGGAAAGGAACAGGAAGATGCGAGCTGCGTGTGGAGGGTCCCGGCCGCGTTCTCACTGGAAGCGTCATGCGCATGCACGACGGAGGTAAAGGGCAGCAATCGAACTCACTGAGAAGGACGTCTGAAATTTGCTGTAAAAAATAAAGCTGTTATTGAAGTTAAACGTTGCCATGAACGTGAAGTCTCACGGCCACGTCCCCGCCCGAGCTTGGGGTCTGCTTTGCGGAACCTCCCTGTCTTGTTGCTGTTGTTGTTGTTGTTGTTGTTGTTGTTGTTGTTGTTGCTTGTTGTCAGAGGGGCGCTGTGTTTCTGAGTCTTGATTTGTGTGCAGGGCGCTTCTCTCCACACGTCTCTGACAACGGCTTGAATCCCCTCAACGACTGGACCACTCGAGGGACTCCTGGATCCACCAGAATCTGTGACCCACTTGCTGGACCTCCTGGATCCGCATGATCCAGCAGAGAGACAGATGTTTTCATTGGAATCGGGGAGGACTTCTCCACTGGATATTTATGGCGGACGACAGCTCGCGCAACACAGCAATTATTTCGGGTTTGATTTGTGATGCCTGGCGACGCGTTCTCGTGCTGCTCCACCGGTTTTCCTGCTGACATGCTGACTGCAGTGGAGATACTGCAGGAAGAGATCACCCCACGATCGCCTGATTCCAAAACAGCACGATCTCCTCAGGTGAAATTATTCATTTTCAATAACACGAAGTTCTCAGGATCAACCCAATCTTTTTGCGCTGCTGGCTCAAAAAGTTTTGCGTGCGCCAAGAAAGTATTTCAAATGCAGGCTGGGTCGTCACCGGCAAAGCCGGTTGGTTTCCCCGAGCAGAATCCTGGGTTCGCTGGGGCTGCTGCCCCTCTTCAGCCCTGCTCTGGTGTGAGTGATTGTGCCTCCAACTGCGCGCTCCGTCAGTGAAAACTGTTCCACGCTGGCTACGTCATGCAGTCAATCAACAGCGATTTTTTGTTGGCGTGTACGAGTAGTTTGCGCCACATGACATTAGTCTTTCAAGCGACAAGGGAGAAATGTTCAGGGCAATATTTGACCATGTCATGTGAGGGATTTTGCACCACAACTGAAACCACTCGGATTGGATTGCTGAGTGGGGTGGAGCGCCGTTGAGCGTACACGTGACGCAGCGACGCGTGACGCATCCTGTGTGGGCGGGCGTGACGTCCAGGGAGGGAGGTGATTGCAGGGCTCGCTTTGTTCGCTTGATGGATCACACGCGCGAAGCCACGAGTCTCGCCGCTCATACGTTATGCGTCAGTGAATCTGAAAATTTTTCATACAGGGGCGGATCTGGGGGAGGGGTCCCACTCCGCTGAGTCCTGAAAATATAGCGCCCCCTCCCGCTGGCATTGTCACAAACTTTTTTATTTTCGTGTCACACATTTGGATACGGCCCCATCACCGCCCAGCATGTTTCGGATCTGCCGATGGGGTGTAAGTTTGATTTCAATCCAACTCCCGTGGGATCAGAAACTGATACAAAATCTGTGATTTCACTGAAATCATTCATAGTCAAATTTGTTTTTACTTTTTTGAAAAGTCCTGCGTGTCACAGCAGCATCCAGAAGAATTGTCAACAGGGATTAATTTTTCAGCATCGACCGTTCTCTGTTGACGAAATTCCCATTGACATTTGAAACCTCACTCAGGTCTCTGTCCCCGCGAGTGTCCATCCCATCCCAAGGTTTTCTCCCTCACGTCAGAGCCGGTACGACACGGGGCGGGGGAACGGGAGGCTTATTGGAGACCACAGACCGACGTTTCTGATGGATCGGCCAAGGTCTCGTTCACAGCGGATACGCCACGCGTTGCGTTGCTGTGCACGTCAGTGGGCGCTGCGTCATCACTCTGCGACACGACGTCTGGTGACGTGTGTAGGGACGTGGCGTATGACGCGTCAAGCGTGAAACAAGACTTTCCTCGCCGCATGCGAACACAACCTGAGAGTTCTTACCCCAGAAAAATTCATGTTTGCCCGCTGCCGTCTTGTCAAACTTTGACCGCCAAAACTTCAACTTGTTTGGACAAATCACTTTTGATCTTTAGATTCTTTTTGATTTTTGTGAGGGTCGAAGAACAAGTTTCTGTGAAAGTGCAGACAAACACAGATCAACATTGGGTGACGCAGTCCTTCTTGCTGACCATCAGAACTGACAAGACGTGCACAAGTCTGGCGCAAGCTCACATGTGTCAACGAAAGTACACCTTGCCGTGACAAACCCGCCGTGACGCACATGTTGTGATGCACCTGTGGTACTGCCACACGTCATGTTGTGATGCACTCGTTGCGACACCAATGTGACGCACCCATTGTGACGCACCCGTTGTGATCACACCCTGTTTGACGCAAACCGTTGTGAAGCACCCACAGTAAAAACCACCTTGACCTGTGCAGGAGTCGTCCGCTGTGCTCTGTCTGAATGCACTGCACAGCTCGTCAAACTCAATTGGCTCGCGTGTGCTCGGAATGCAGGAAGGATTCCAGGGAGCGGCTCTCTATGAGCAGACCGTCCAAGCGCTGGATGCACCAGCCATAGCTGGATCAGGACTCTGTCTGTCTGTCTGTCTGTCTGTCTGTCTGTCTGTCTCTCTCTCTCTCTCTCTGTCTCTCTCACACACACACACACACTCAGAGACACTCAGTGCACGGTTGGTACTCACAGGGAGGTGGCGGAGGGGCTCTCCCGGAGCCGGTCGTACAGCGCCGGGTGCACGAGCTGCAGCTGAATCGTCTCGATGTGCTTCGTCTGTCTCCGCGCCGCCTGCAACGAGACGCCAAAAGACCACGTGACAAACACGTGACCACCGGACCCGGAAACAAGGGACTTTCGGCACACCAGGTGGACCCAGGCTGTGGCTGAGGGGAGGGAGCCCTCTACTGGGTAGAGGATTTCACTGCGCGGACCCCATGCAGGAAGAGTGTTCGGGGATCCAGGGTGGGCGCCCAGACCCCGAAGGCTGAATTTTTTAGTGCACACCCTTGATCAACTCCCGCCATCACTGTTGTTGCCTGCTCCGGATTCATCAATGTTTATCTGTCTATTTCGCGGAAGCAGAGACTCAATGCAGGCGCTGTGGTGGTCGCTTTGAAGTCTTCAGCGACTTTGATGCACCGAACTTTCGCTGGGATTGCAACGCAGGCCTGTTTCACACTGATGCGTCACAGGCTGCGCCTCTGGACAAGTCAAATGGAGCTGCGTCATCGCCCGTGACGCATTGCGTACTGATGTTTGCAGTTCTAAGCACAAGGCATGACGTATCCACTGTGACGAAACTTTGACGCAGCGTCTGTTGCCTTGTGCCGAGACGTGGCACATGACGCAAACCGCGACACAGACCAAAGACTGTATCAACCGGAGACAAAAAGCTTCCACGGGCTTTTATCATTCCGCGGGCCGGGCCGGGCGGCCGGGCGGCCGGACTGCCCTTGCGCAAGGTGACTCCTCAATGTTAAAGGCTGTTTTAGAGGGAGGGTCCTGGGTGGACCCACGGCGGTGGTGGCGGGTCCAGGGAAGGGGTGGAGGATCCTGAGAGTGGGCGGATCCCAGGCGCGGGCGCATCAAAGGTGAAGGCAGGGCGACCCAAATCTCCAACAAGATCTGTTTCTTCTCCAAAAGGCGAAAGCCGGCAACGTTTTTTCAAAACCAAAGTTTGGTTCCACCGGGGTTTCAGGATCTGGTTTCGCCCGGACCGTTCATTTCCTGCTGTTTGCGCCCCCTGTGGCCGGCCTGCTGCCCGCGAACGCCTATTCGTGCAAGGAGATCAGGAGACGCGACACACGACGCATACAGTGTGGACCAGGCCTGAATCACAATATGGATTGATTCAGAAAAGAAATGTTGACGCAATACGTGCATCGGGATCTTCAATCTTCAAAACATGACGTTGTGTTATTGGAGAGAACGATGAAAATGAATGTGTTTTTCGTGTGCACTCAGAAAACACCTTTCAAAACTTTGACGAACAAGCAGGCGACACGTACCGGTACCGCTCAAACTTCGGGAGACAGATTAATTCAGGGGGCTAGGCTCCCAACCCCAGAGGGGTCAAGGGTGACCTCCTACTTTTCCACCAAAGACCCTTTTGTCTTCTTTTCTTGTTGCGGCTCGATACAACCAACGGGTTGACCCTCAAAACTGAACAACATGTGTGATGTTCCTGTTCATCCACCTGGCATCCGTGGCCCCCATGCATCAACCCCAACATTCACTCCTGCTTCACCGACTGTATCAACCTCTGGATCCACCGCTGTTTCTCCTGTTTTCTCTTGGGCGCTCCGGAGTGAGAACCGCAGATCTGTGAGGCAAACAAATTGGAGCCTTAATTGGACGAAGTGATGTACGGTTTGAAGAAAGTGCCGGTGACGAGCCAAGCACCTCGCTCCCGATTCAGCCGCGCTCACATTGGATGCGTCATGCGCTGCGGCGTCGCACAAGGCGGTGGGCACTGCGTCGTTGAAATCGACACGGCGCTACACCGGGACACAACGCATGACGCGTCCTGTGTGAACCCGGCCTCCTCGGATTTCACGACGCTGTTCTCCACGCAGAACGATGTAATGGTTCCTGAACTGTAGAACTGGTCCAGAGCATCCACGTTTTGAAGGCTGTCAAGATGGCATAGCCATCGAGACTGGTTTCAAAATGTGGATACTCATGACCAGTTCTATTGTTCAGGAACAAATTTCTTGTACACTTGGTTGTTCGAGAACAAGCAACAAAAATAGAATATCGCGAGCGT
>JAAUXT010039544.1_pt1 | contig 16277 bp, 16 predicted proteins | sample 7278171 | NCBI WGS metagenome assembly JAAUXT01 (sample SAMN14350112, study PRJNA611818) | marine sediment metagenome | isolation source: surface marine sediment (1.8m) | place: French Polynesia: Moorea | collected 2018-08 | reverse complement strand
GGTCAAACAGGTTTCTTTCCAGCTGGTGGCCAAAATTTTTCCAAGTCCAAAACTGCAACATTCACTTTCCATAATATTATGACGGGGTTCACACAGGTTTCTTTCTCAGGGTGGCTCAACTTTTCCATGATGTTGTGACCCCCTCCCCCATCACTACATCATGGCAACTGAGGTGTGTACAGACAGACAGACAGACGGACGGACGGACGGACCTCCCGGTGATTTGAGAAGCGACTGAATAACAGCCACCGAAACACAGCCACCGAAATGCAAATAAGCAGATGTACAAATTATCAATTTCATTTTAGTATATTTTTATCACTTAGAATACACCCAAATAATCTGTACATTTGAAACTTTATCATTTAAGGTTTTCCAGATTTGCCGTCATTTTTCCAGGTCGAGTGGGAACCCTGATTTGACATTCATTTGTCACATTTGCAAAGCGAGAAAAATCAGCACCTCTTCCCTGGTCAGGGACAATTCAGTTCTGCGTCAGAGGCCCCAGTGCGTTCCGCACGCACCGTTTTCCATTTTTGCAGCGCAATCTGAGAAACAGAGCACGATCATGTTGCAAACAATTTGACGTCGTGACGTCGCTCACGACGCAGTGTCGACAACGTTCATACCACTGTTGCCAACGCATCAACAGTCATGACACAAAAGACCCGCGTGAACAATTACGGCACAACTGCGACATTTACGAACAATTGCGCGCACCCTTCTCCACTGCAACTGTGCTATTTCAAAGATCACGAGCATCTGCGCACACATCTGATTTATTCACAACGCATCAGTTCCTCACAATCACCTGGGGTCCCCAAATCAAAACAAATCTTGAATAAATTGTCAACAAGAGCCCACGTGGTTACTCACAGAAATAAGCGTATGTCTCGCCCACTCGGAGGCCTTGGAACACTGGGATGCCAAAAGCCGAACTGGAGAATCTTACGTAGGTTTTGAACCACAGTGGGGAAACGTCCGCGGCCACAAGAGTGAGCCGACCTTTTTGTCCTGGACTCCGGACCTTCCGTGGGTCGAAGCCGGCGCCACTACGGCCATGCCTGTCGGGCTGTGTGTTACCGGCTGTTTTGGGAGGAAACGCGCGACCCCTGGTGTTTGTAAACGAGGAACGACGGCGTCTCCGTGTAGGCAGCGGCAAAGTTGCGTCCGTCAGGGGTCGGGTCTGTGAAGGCGAGGTCCCGCTTGTTCAGCACGACGCCCATACAGATGTTCGCTCTGTAACAAGAGCTCTAGTGTGGTGATCCGCTTCAAACAGACCCCAGAAACATCTTGTCTCGTCCACTGAATCTGTGCAGTGCACCGCAGCCCATCGCGTTATTGGGGCATGTGATTAGGGAGGGGAAGGAAAGCAAAGGGGGGGGGTCCAGTTGGCCCAAAGGGATATACATGTTGGCCCGCCCGAAGGAAAGTCGTTGCCGCTGGACCAAATTTTCAATGGCGCGAAGCCAAGAGAACGCCGAGGAACTGCGACGCGCACATCGATAAACGACTTTGCGCATCACTCTTGATTTCGAGAAGGACGCGCATGCGCACCTGATACAGTCGAGGAGTTTTCGCGCCACGCCTTGGCGTCTCGCGGACTGCAGTACCCAGATTCGGTTGATTCCACATTTGGCGGGTTCGGAGTCAGTGGTGCAACACAACGGTTGTGTACTGTCGTTGCAGTTCGTCCAAGACTTTTCATCCGTCAATATGCGGTATCCCTGAAACGTCGAGTTCCAAATTCTTGACCACACCAAACAACGCTCACTTGTCAACATTGGCTGTGGTACATTTGAATAACTTTCCTTCCGCTTGCCCTTTGTGTGTGTCCTACAGTTCGTGTCACTCAATGTGAGGACACTCCATTCACAACTTACTTTCTGAAACATCTGAACAAGGGCAAAAATAAAAATTCTCACCTTCGATATTCTCTCGGCAACGCAGAATCCAACGATTCTCTTCTCGTCCGACACAAACATGTAAATCTGAAAACAAGACATCATATTTCAGTTTCATTGAGAATGCCACTGAAATCAGACGAGAAAGCGCCAGAAAAATACACTGCGAAAACAGTCTGAAACTCGACTTTCAAGTAGAATATCAGCCGCTCGCCGCGTTCATCGCCTGCAGACTGCACCCAACACACCAAACTCAACTCACATGAAATTGCACTGAAATTTCCCTGCACTGAAATTTTGTAGGGGGGTTGGGGTGATAAGGAAATTTCCCTGCACTGAAATTTCCTTGAAATTTTGTACTGAAGGGGGGGGGGGGTTACTTGTAAGGAAATTTCAGTGCATGGAAATTTCCTTGCATTAAACTATCATTGTAGGCTATGGGGGCAGGGGTTACAAGTACATTTCCCTGCACTGAAATTGCCTTGCAGGGGTGGGGTGGGGGAGGTCACAAGGAAATTTCCTTCTAACCCCGCGCTCTGGTCTCAGTCAGACAGACAGTCACAGTAGAAAGAGTATCAGCGCTGCGGCTGATAAACACAGGAGCCTGGCCACTTGAATATAACGGACAAGGAACAGGATCGGGGAGTCGCACCCTCTAGTGGCGCCTGGCCAAGCACCACCTGGCGGATTGCGTCTTTACCTGGGCTGCAGCACTGATTCCTCCGTCCACTACGAAGCCCAGTTCCTTGTCCACAATCTCCTTCACCGCGTTCACCTGCACCAAACCACGATGTCAGTCTCCAGGTCATGACGCAATCTCAGGACCGTTGCGTACCAGGTTTTTCACGTTTTTTCCTTCAGGGAACCCGGCCAGGTGCCTTGTCCGGAAAACTTAGTTTTCTTCCCCACCAAAACAGAGATGTCGCCCCCCCCTCACTGCATGTAAGTTTCCCAGTCGAGCATCTCACTCTGGGGTCTGGAACAAAGTCCGTTTGAGCGCACACTCGCAACGCAAAGGCATGTTCACGCAGAATGGCACCCACTTTTTTCATGAAGACAGTTTCGTCGGGATAGACGATCACGATCCGCCCACCGTCCAGGAATTCCTGCGCCAACTTCACTTTTTGCCATCCCTGAAGACAAAGGGAATTGAAACCAAAGTCAATCGACAGGACACAAAGAATAGTGAAACACTGCGAGTGAAAGGGAAACGTTGCACCACTTGACGGCCCCTAGTTTCCATCTAAAGTTTTGGTTTCAGCGCGAACGCACCAGTCGAGCGAGCGGTCAGGCCCAACTGAAGACTGTGAGTTCGGAACACACCACGGTATCGACTGGAGCAAAACGAGAAAGCTACCGTACATGGCTCCACACCTCACACGACAGACCACGGCAGTTTGGCCATCCGAGACTTCAGATGGTGAGGTTTTACGCGCTGAGGCCACACAGGCTCGAACACACAAACTGACAGGTGAGGATTTTTCTTCACGGGAGAAACACACACGCACACAGAGGACCACTTACCGGGTAGGCGAGTGCGGTCTTCACCTTGTTGTGGAACGTTCTGTGCGTGAGGCAGTCGGTCTCGTCGTGTTTGTTGTACACGAGCCCGCAGCTGCTGCACTGCTCCGCCGGAGGCAGCCTCTGCCCTGCGTCCTGCACGACAAAGACGCGAAAGAAACAATCATGGGTGTCACGCGTGACGTCACATTTCGAGGGGGTGAGGTTGAAAATGCGCAAAACTCACAATCATGTATTGGACCTTCCCGTCTTTGCCACGTGGTGCTCTGGGGGAAGGACCGACCGACGACGAGCGTTTCTTGGGGCTTTTCGGCGTGCTGGTCGGACTGTCCGTTCCCTGACTTCTCAAAAAACAAGGCGACATTTGACACGACAGTCCTACAAAATCAAAGCCGCACTGTCGCAACCTGACCCCCGAAAAGAAAAGTCACCCAATTCAATTTTTGCCATCAGGCGAAAGGGACCTTCAACCAATGTTGGATTGTCCCAAAGTACGACTTGTGTGTGTTGTTCATCGCTTCGGCGTTGTCCAATACTTGTACGATCTGCAGTACTTACGATCCAGGTTTCTTTTTGAAAAAGGGATGAATCTTTTGGCTCGATTCTACAAAAAAAGGGAACACTGAAAGAACACAACTCCACAAAACAAGGAAATTGCTAATTATTTCAGGCACTTTGGCTCAACAAGACTGTTTGATCGCAAATTTCAAATTTCTGAGCAATGGAAACAAAACGACATTCATCCGACGCGTCCGAGTGGCGTTTAACTCGTACGTGGCACTGTGTGACTGCCGCATCTACGTCTGCGTCTCTGAGCTGGTGTGCGCATCTTACTTGGCGTGGAGTCTTTCATCTCTGAGAACAGCTCGAAGGAGTGGTTCGCACTGGAAGGCTGTTCCTCGTCATTCCTCTGCGTGCTCGGCTCTTCCCTGCCCGGCGCATGCGCATCCCATAACTCCTGACTTCCGCTGGTGCTCGGGAAGAGGTCCTCCGACTGCAAGGAACTGGCAGGGCTCCGAGGACGGGGCTGTTTCCTGGGGGAGCGGCGTCGAACCGGACTAGCCGCGACATCCATGTCATCACGTGAAGAATCCGGTCCAGCGCTGTCACCCGACTCGACCAGTGTGTCGACCAACTGAACGTTTTCTCCCAGTCCGATCAGCTGCGGCGGAGCGGTTTTGCGCGGGGATCTCCTCAAAGGGGGCGTGGCAACCAGACGTTTGATCATTCTGATATCGGGACTGGTGGGCGTGGTCTTATTTTTCAGCGACGCTGGTTTGTACGTCATTTTCAAGCCACGCATTGTCATTTTACTCACAGCAGAGGGTGTCGCTTTCTTTCCACTGTTGGGTGTACCATTCTTTTTCTTCGCGCTGGAAGAATTCGAGCCCTTCGTTTTGTCCGCGGTCGGTGTGCGACTTTTGAAGAAGCGTTTCTCGTTCCTGGCAGGACTCTGGACGACGTCTCTGGGCGCAGGATTGGAATTTCTCTGCGGAGACCGAGGGGAACTCGGTTGTATCTCCTTCAGTGGACTCTTCGCATTGCTGAGCACCGCTTTTGGAACATTTGGCACAAGTCTGCTCTTTGAGGACCTTTTCTTCAATGATTTCCTTTTCTTTGATTGGGGAGAGTCCTGGGCGTCCGCGTTCTCGCTTTCGTCCAGCGATGACGTCTGTGACACAGCGGCAGCAGCGCTGCTGTCCGTTTCTGTGCTGCTCTCTCTCAGATCTTTCCTCTCCAAAGGTGAGAGGTACCTGAAATTGGCCAAGCACATGCAGAGGTTTGCTGGCAAGAAAGGGGGGGGGCGGCAAACTCAAGTCCAAATTTAACCAGGACAATCGGCATGTTTTGGTCAATTTTCTTGTCAATCATGTTTCAAAATTGTCTAGGCGAACAGTTCACCCCTGCAAGAAGCGTGCACACGAACACGCTTCAGCGCGTTCCACCATGGACAAATCGGGCCCATCTCGTCCCGAGTTGACTGTGCACGAAGAATGCGCCTCGTCGAGCGAACACGCAACGTCCATGTGTGGTTGCAAACCTTGACGGCTTCTTGCTGTAGAAGGACCCGGTGCTCATCGAACGAGGCCCATCTTCATCCTTCAGCACACGCTGTTTCTTCGCTGGCGAAGAACTTCTGGTATTCTCTTCGTTCATTTTACGCTTCAGGGCTGGACACCCGATTTCTGTTGCCATCTGGTCTTCAATGAGCTTTCTGGCCACCCTGCTGCAAACAGTGGTAAGTGCAAAATGAATGGGTCAACGTGAGACCAAATTCGTTGATTACGTAAAGAAGGCATTGTTCGAACTCCATTGCAGTGTGCAGGTTCCGACTTGTTCAGCAAAAATTTCGCAGAGTCAGCGGTTTTGGTGCTGACCTGGTTCTCCTTGTGGTGGCCATTTTGTCCGTTTCACCTGCAAGCAAAACGAAGTTGCAGTTTTTCTCTCCCTTTGGCAGTCGGATCTTCATGCGAAAGTCGGATCTTCGTGCAAACGAACAACAGTTCGCGGCCTGTTTGGCTGCTGTAGATCTGATGGTTTTATCAGTGGTTTGAGCTTGTTTCTTTCAGAGAACCCTCAAGTCAACACTTTCGCGTCACCTCGACTGCCTTGAACACTGACGGGGGGGGAACTTCTCACGAAAGCAATAACACAGATAACAGAGGAGGCTTGAACCGATCGCGACTGTCGACCCAATTCAGACCGGACGTCTCCCAGACATGCCTGCATGACGATGTCTGGATGAGGGTCAGACCAACATCTCGTGTTCCGTGACCACAGACGCAATTTCTCTGAATGTCTTTTGTTTCGCCTCAAGTCGCGCTGAACCTCGAATGAAAGACAAGCAAAAGACACGCTTACCTTGAACTGAGTCGGAGTTTGAAATGTTTGTGGCGAAGCAGGTCAAGATTATCCCGGCCTTTTATTATCGCTCGATTTCCTTGGTCACAGACGATTTTCACATTTCCTGAGCCAAAAAAAATGGGTAGATATGGAACAAATGGAAATCTTGCTACGCTGCAGGTCGCAGATGAAAGCGTTTAGATTATCCTCCAGGATATCCAGTTACATTGTTCGCCACCTCACAATTTACAAAAGCTTTTTTCCCTCTCAAGTTTTGGCGCCACGACATTCCCGCTATGAGAAATTTCTGTGCCGCGAAGAAAATCTCCGACGCGCGACTCGTCATCTGCCAAAGGAGGCAAAGTTGCAGAACAGTTTCCCCGCACAAATCAGAGTTTTACAGGAGTTTTTACGGCACCGACAGAACCATGGTGTTATACTTTTTATCAAATGGTAAAAGGCTTACGAAATGGAGAGAATATTGGGCTCAAGTGATCCGAACGATGGACATAAATGTACAATTAACTGTATTATCGCTCAGTGCATGTGAAACCTCAACTGGGTTTCAATGAGATGCAGAAGACGTGACAATGCGAACCTGCACACATGACACAACGGAAAAGAGAAACCAAAATCTGTGTTGAGAGAAAAGTCACAAGTCTATGACCCACAGCGGACAGATTCATTTGGCACAGTGGGGACATGTTCACATGTTTGCAACCTGTTCTCGTAGATCTACGATCTACCCGAATTCCTTCCTGGTGTCGCAACCTGTCATAGGGCTGAAGTGAACAAATTTATTTCTTCACTTTTGCGACATTTTCCCGAGTTTTGAACCGGTGGAACGAAATGGGGAGACACCCCAAATTTTTGACACGGGTGAAGGCTGTGGTGGCCTGGCCGTGGGCAACCACTCTTGCTCCCCTCAGCTCTGACCCATCACCTGGTGCCTCCTCATTTCAATTCTGAAATGGAGAGACTCATCAAGACTCCGAGTGGCCTGTGTCAACTGATACCAAGTGTGAGCTGAAATGGCCAGGCACCCATGTCTCCTCATTTGGGGTGTCTGGCCATTTCGTTACACCGGCATGAGTGGATACATCTTATGAGTGGGTCCACCAATCAAACTGAAATTTGCACGGCACAACCAATCTGTCAATCAAACTGCAGATTGGTTTGCGACTCGAAAGTGAGTCAAGTGAGTCAAGACACAGAACGGGTTGTTGATCTTGTTCGCGCAAAAATGAGATTTCTTTTGGAGGTGAAAATTAGTCAGGTTCCACTTCATTTGTTTGTGTAGCTGTGGACGATTTCTGTCTTCCCAGTGATCAAAAAAGGGGCTGTAGAATCTGTGTTTGGTTCGAAGGGCCTTTGTCTTTACCTAATCTCTGGGATCGCTATGCTGTGTTGGCCGGAACGCAGCATCACACCAGTTCATTTACAATGTCGTGACGTTTCTTTTCAAGTTGTGTCGCCTGCGTACGTCATTTTCGTGGGAGAAGACAAACACGAAAGTGAGTGCATAAAGTGACTTTTCATTCGTGTGTTTTCCCATTGATCTTTGTTGGGTTTTTAGGTGATTTGAACGGCAAAATACCACTTGCAGGCATCTTATTACAAAATCTAGCACATACTAGGGTGGTCAACATTTTGGCACAAATTCTGGGCTCAATGGTCAATTTGTTATATTTTGGGTCCAAAATAATACCTGAGGTCTCAAAAGAACAAAATAGAATATTTTTGAATTTTTAGTGTAAAACGTTTAAATTTAGACATTTCAAAATTTTAGGTAAGGGTTCTATTTTGGGCTGTATCTTGAAAGTGAGTAATATTTGATCAAAGGTGTTCATACATAATTTTTATGATATCAGAGGGGCTTTTAGGTCAAGTAGGTCTGGTGTTGTTGTCATAAAATTTTTCAGTAGTTTTATGAGGCTAAAATTTAAAATTGGATTTTAGGGTTTTTTGTATCAAAATGTATTACAAGGCAAAATATACAAAAATATTTGATGCAGTTGAGATAATATTGGTGGGTTATATTTGCAATTGGTAGTGACCAATATACATGGTTTCAATTGTGCAAAGTTCCTTCAGGGTGAAGCACCATGTGGTAGTGCAGTAAATGGCAAGGTGGATGAAATGTCCCCTGCCCACTCCCCCTCCCCCCAACCACCCAAGGGCCTATTTTTTTTCACATACTCGCCGAACACCAGGTGCACCAGACCTGGTAAGCGAGGTCGGAAACGGTCCAATGAGGAGGTGTTGCATCGTTAATGCTGTGCTGTACAGTGGTCACTTCGTCACTGCACAAGTCAACAGAGGCTGCATCGCCCACTTACTCGTTCAGGACCGAACGCGAATGTTCAGCGCGGTCCTGAGGCAAATGTCACGAAATAATCAGTGCGAAAAACGAATGGTCTATTTTCTGTCGTGGCTCAGTACCTGCAAAAGTTGATTTGCTTGGGGCTGTTTTTCAGATGAGGATTTGATAAAATGGGGCTGGCCTGAAGACGTGTGGTGAGTGGATTTCTTGCTCGCATCAAGTTCTTCTGCATATCCAGGACGCAGGTCCCTGCCTTTGGTGGGGGCGAAGCGTACCTCCAACCTTGACAATTCTGACGCACGGTCAAAACGTTGTCTGGTTCAGACTGCACACAATTGATGGGGGCGGTCGGGTGTGGGATCAACCGAGGACTGCTGTTGAAATTCGTTGCAGAACTGTCCCGAGACGACAAGCTTCCGAACTCAACAAGGGCAGAGAATAGCATTTTGCTTTGCTTTTTCGTAGGTTTCACGTGGACAAAGTTTCGTCAGCGCACGTGTACCTGCGTCTGCGGAAGGTGACGAAATCTCTTCTCTTTTGTTTTTTTTTTCCTTTTGGACGCGCGAAACGTTCACACGCTGGTCAACTTGGCGGCAGAAGTCTTGTCTGATTGCCGCTACTTTTGACACCTGTCCGTGTGCAGACAAAGGTGATGGGGTTGATGGAGTTCACATCCATGAACACTGACCATCGAATTGGAGTCCACAATTCTAGGCAAGCAGTTTGCGTGTCCAGAGCAGTCACGATGTCTGACGTTCTCGGTGCTTTCCGCTGTAGGGAGAGACTCTGGACGACGTTCCCATGTCTGTTCTCGAAGACTGCGCTCAACTAGTCAAGGCCAACAGTATTCAAGGTGAGGAAGTATGTATGTACCAGCGGTGGATGGTTCGGCCGAGCGCCCCCCCCCCCTGGGCGGGTGTGAAGCGAACGATACAGAAAAAAAAGAAATTGCGGGGAAATGATAAGGGTGTGCATTCAACACATTTTTCGTGGGTTTGGGGAGGACTGGACCGCTTCAAGCAGTGGTATCCACCCAGGAGAGCTGGCACTCCCAACTCCAAGCAACTCCGGGGGATCCAGGATTGTTGTTCCATCTGGGGGTGGACGGGAGCGGGGACAAACATTTGACATCAGTGGACAAACCAAACATCAACCTTCAATGAACTTGGGGGCGGGGATGTTTTTGCACCTTTCGGCGGAAAATTGGAGGCAATTTTTTTTTTCGAGGTTGAGCGGAAGGTTGGGGGTAGGCCGCACGGGCCCACTACCCGCGGCATTGCAGGAGATTCTAGCAAGTTAAGTTGACGTCTGGGAGTTGACATGTGTTTCAATACAACATGTGCAACTGCTGTCGCATACATGTACACACACACACGTGCACACGCACGCACACACACGCACACACAGAAGTGTTGTAGGTCGGGTCATGGGGACATGGCCCTATGCACTGTGGAATTACCGTTGTGTGTTGTGTTCCTTTTGCTCGCCAGGGAACAAGATGAACAGCGTGGACGTGGTGTACACGTTGTGGGAGAACCTGAAGAAGACCGGCGGCATGGACGTCGGGCAGGTCGGCTTCCACAAACAGAAGGAGGTGAGCAGGGGCAGGAACTTTAGTCAGGTTGGGCGGGGGGACAGCGGTCGGGGGTGAGGGAGCTCACTATTCACACACAGCGGGCCGTGGGGGTGCAGGGCTGGGGTTTGAGGTGCGGATCGGTGGGTTTGGGGTGTGTGTTTGGGCGGTGGTTCAGTTTTTTGTTTGGTTGGGGGGACAGATTGTATGGATGGGAGGTTCTGGGTTTGCAGAAGCATCAAAATGATTTGGGTTTCTGCGCGGCGTGTCGGAGTGCCCTTTTGAAGAGCTCAAAAATCGAGATCGTGAAAGCTATTTTGAAGAATCCCACTCTGCCCCTGAACTGATAGCTCAGACAAGATTATTTTTTCTCTCTGTTGTTCCAAATTGCTTGACCATTTGATCAAATGGCTGAACTTCGCTCCAAGCTTCGGCGACCAGACGAACACAGTTGAGTCTGTATTCGTCACACTATATCCAGGTGAGAACCATACGAGTCGAAAAACGTATCAACGAAATCGTGAATCGGCTGAACAAGACGAAGGAGGACAAGGGGACTGTGGACCTGCGCGGGCAGCGGGAGGAGCGGGACCGGCTGGAACGCGAGGACCACAAAGCCGTCCAGCGCGAGCAGAAGAGAAGGGACAAGGAGGAGGCCGAGCGAAAAGCCAAGGAGGCTGAGGCGAGGTGAGTCTCGGGACGAGGCGTCCTGCGGAAATTTCCCACGTGACCTGGATCAAGCTGCGGAAATTTCCCACGTGACCTGGATCAAGCTGCGGAAATTTCCCACGTGACCTGGATCAAGCTGTAGAAATTTCCCACGTGACCTGGATCAAGCTGTAGAAATTTCCCACGTGACCTGGATCAAGCTGTGGAAATTTCCCACGTGACCTGGGTCAAGACAAATCGAGTTCCAACTGTGCGACCTGAACCGTCTGTCAGTTTGTTAGTGTTGCAGACGCATCACGCACTGTCAACCTGAGTGTGGAGCTCTCCTTGGATGAGCGTGTCATCTCATGATGTGTCGTCTCTTTTTGCAGGAGCTACTCGAACCTCATGAAGGCTGAGAACATGACCTCGAATCAGGTACGTGCGAAACTCCCGGCACTGTGAAGGCAATGCAAGCAGTCGCGCTCATCATTGGAAGTCGTCTTTGTGAAAGGGATCCAACAAGACCAAGACATATTGTATGGCATTTTCGTTGTCAGAAAACCTTGTTGACGGATTGAAAATTCACTCTGCACACCACTGAGTGGCCTTGGGTCTTTTGGTGGGTCGTGCCAGTGGAGTCAGAGGGGCTCACCTCAAAGCGAACGATCGGCAAAGGAAATCACAAGAACTTTGCAAAAATATTTTGATGGCAAAGAAATCGTTTGGATGGCAAAGACATGTCAAGAGGCCTGCGCAGTATGAACCGTTCGGAAGTTGTGAGACCAAAAAAAAAAACAACTTGTGAATGAGCCGCTGCACACTGTAGCTGGTTAGTGAATGTCTCAATGCCCCTTGGATCAACCAGAAGCGACACTGCATTGAGACTTCAACTGTTTGTTTGCAGGACGCTGGGAACGATTCGGACGACTTCATGTGAAGATGGTGGATCTGCCAAACTGTGATACCCTCCGCGTGGAGGGGATTCTGGGGGTGGGGGAGGGGACAGGGAATGGAGCCAGGGACAGTGGTGGCGGGTGAGGGTGAGAGGTTGTGGTCCACCTGCAAGAGACGACTCGAACTTCATGACGTTGACGCGAAAGAACAGCGCAAAAATGGCGCGTATTTCTTTCTTTTTTCCGGGGTGGGGGGTGGGGTGAGGTTTGCGGAGCCAAGGCCACAGGATCAGCCCGTGTGAATGACAGGTTGATTGACTCGTGGGCAAAGGTACGATGAGTTTATTTTAAACTTGTCACTGAAAAAACTCTTTCATGGAATGTTGCGGAGCTCTCTTTTTGCTGGGTTCCTGTTGATTGTTTGTGACCGACAGTAAGATTTCTTCGTGCGAATTGGAAAGTCCAGATTTGGAGACTGACGGAGCTTGAATGTAGAACAACCCAGGTTCCAGCACAAAATTGTCAGGTCCATGATGCCTGCCTCCAGCCCCGCCCATGCAGAATAATTGGTCAACCTCCTGATTTTGCATTGGTGGTGATATTTTCCACGGTCTGCTGACACCCTTGACCTCAATGCTGGTTCCGCCAGAGAAATGAACAGGGAACCAGGTTCTGAGTAATTCCGAGTGCCAGAAGCCATGAAGTTTGTTTTTTTTTCTCCTGACATGAAACTGGAAAGTGCTTTCAATGTTGAAAACGTCGAGTTCATACGAAAGTGAAACAGGATCCAGTCATCAAGAATGGGTGCCACAACGAGAGAATTTCTGAAACTGAACAAATTCAACACTTTTGGGAGAGCCGTACGAGTTTCATCGCAACCCGATTTGGGTCTCGGTGACAATCAACCGCCGTGTGCTAAATTTTCATCCAACACCCATCTTGGATTCGCCTCCGCTTCGAACTGAAACAGCTGAGGTTGACATTTCACGCAAATGCATGCCATTTCTGTTGATACGTTGTCCTTTCACTCCTCACATGTGACTTGAAAATACATGTATACAACAATGCTCGCTTCGCTCTGGATTTTTTTGTGGGAGCGTCTGTGTTCGAAACGCTGGAATAAGTGAAACCTTTTGCGGTGCAAGCTCTGTGTGGCACGCCTGAACACGTTGACGTCAGACGTGCGACTCGACGACGTGCGCGTCTCGGCTTCGTCAGCCGCTTTGAACGCGGTACGTAATCAGCCGACTGACCACGAGGTGAGATGCGTCACGGCTCTGTTGATGGCTTTCAGCACGCAGCCATGGACTCCGGGGCAACGTTTTAATTGGCGTTGTCTCCCCTGTCAGCGTGCGGTGTTAGATTCCAGAATTCATCGCGTTTCCTGCTGGAGAATCGCAAAGATGAATCGATTCGCGTCTCAAAGCGATACTCGCAGGAAGCATCGTTTCGGTGTACTTGCGTCTGTGAGAATTGAGAGGCTGGAGATTCCAACAGGTGGAGACAGGAACCACCCCACAGCGCCGGCTCGTATAGCATTGTCCCGTCGACGAGCCTTTTTCCTGCGATAAACAACGGAAGCGCGCAGATCCAGGATTGGTCCAACAGTCCTCCCGTAAAAAAAGTCACATTTTTGGGTCAATTTTCTCACACATTTTCTCCAAACTTGAGATGAGCCCCCTTTGTGCTCCAGGGTCGGGACCTTCGATTTTCTCTGGATCCACCCCTTGCAATTTTTGTTGTATCACCAGGAAAACTCAGAATATAAATGTGTTTTTGAGGCCAAAAAAGATGGTTTCTGGACTGTTTTGTACCCAATTTCAAAACATTTGTCCGTTTTGTGATATCTTGCTCGGAGGAAAGAAAAAGCAAGTCGGCGAAAAATACTGGTGTACAACGAGAGCAATGCACCCTGTCATGTTCCTTGTTCAACATTGGATACTGACTCTGGTATACTCAGCGATAAAACCGACCTTGTTGCTGTTGCTTGACACGCAGTGTTCTCCAGCGAGTCTTTGTGTGCGGATCTGTAAGCAAAAATGAACTTTTCGAAGAAATAGAAGAAAATGAAACTCGCGTCTCTTTCGCTTCGTGGCGACCAAATTCACTCTTCTTTGAGTGGTTCAAACAAGAGTGCACTGGAACAACAACATCCTTCCAGACTATCTGTCGTCTCGTGTACTCACAGGAGAAAATGATAGTTTTTTTTATGAAGACCCATTTGAAACTGCCAACAACTGGCAAGTTGGTGTTTCAACAAACTAATTCCGACCAACTTTGCGTCTGTTGCTTCAAAGGGTCTTGTGGACGCAACTTCAACCTTTGGTGAGGAAAAGGAAGAATAAATGGCGCAAAGTTAGGCGGTAAATTAATATTTCAGGGCTGGGGACTCAAACCCTTGAGGCCCCCAGGGCTGGATTCGGTGGAGCCACAAAATACCGCGAGAATTTGGGCGGGAAGTTGGGTGGCAACGCGTGACGAGGCGTTCCATAGGCGTCTCGCGGGTATCACAACACGCAGGGTGAGTGTTGAGTGCCTGAACAATTCGCAATTTGATCAATGTCAAAGCGTATTCGCAGTTGAAGCTCAAATTTGCCAGCAGGTCAGAGGAGGGTGTAAAGGAGAATGCTAAACTCAGCTTGATCTGTGCAAAAAAAAAGTTTGTTGTTACTGAAACTAAATTTCTTTATTATCGCCCACCGTTCCTGAATTTCAACTCAGGCACAGGTGCACCCGAAGCACTCGTACCTGTCATGACTTTTGTAGGAAAGCTTGTGTGCAAACAGCGATTTGTCTGGATCACAGGCACGTCACCTGTGTGCATGATGTTGCGTTGGGATTGATGAGACACGAAGGGACGGGGTGATGCCTTTTGACGTTTGTTTTGGTCACATTTCCATTTCATATCTGACAGAGTTGAGCGGACGAAGCAGAGAACGCGCTGCGTGTATCACTGAAGTGTGGATTTCATCGAACGACAGAATTTTCGAATCGCACACTTGATTCACAAAAACCTCAATGCAAGAGAAACCAAGGAGCGTTTTCAAGACTTGGTGAAACAAAGATCTTTGCGGCAAATGTTGAAACTTGTTCGGACGTGGTGTCCCCAGCGCATTTTCCGTCGGGTGGTGAAGAAGAAAAACGAATGAAGAGAACGCGAACGTTGGATTGAATTGAAAAGCAAGTACCACTGCAAAAATGGGGAAAACCGACGTTTTGGAAGATCTGAACATTCTGAAGGACAAGATGCTGGAGACGTTTGAGGTTCTTATGGGATGTGAGAATTTCAGCGAGAAGCAAGAAGATCGGCTCGGAGAAGCGTTCTCTTTGCTGGAGGAATCGCTGACCATTTTGCTGGACGTGTCCGACAAGGCTGTCTGGAATGAAAACAACGCGACCAGAAGTGGACTTGGAAACGAGGCAACGGAATTCGGGAACGAGATCGTGGGAAGCGAAGCGGCAGAGACAACAGAGAAAGGGCAGAGTGACCCGAAAGAAGCGTCCCTGGCACTTGCTCCCGAATCTGTCTTGACCGGTGTCCAAGGAACTGAACCAGAAATCATAACGCCCCCTTGTGGCAAAAACAGGAAAAGCGTCTGCGTTGACCCAGGTACACAAGAGGGACAGGAAATAACAAACTGGGCACTGCACGATGCTTCTGGGACAGACGGTCTTCCCAACATCACACTGACCGCATTAAAGGGTGACGCTTTCCACAAAGACCCCTCAAGACAGACTTCAGCTGAAGAGTGCTTGAACCCTGAGGCAGGTGAACTCAAAAACGTGAGTGGACCACACAACTGGAAAAGGCCGTTTGAAGGAGGAAGATTTGAGAGTGAGGCGTCTTCTCCTGTGAAAAGAAAGCGCGGTCGACCGCGCAAAGAGACGGGAAGCAGCGTGTCGACCTCGCCAGCTGCTTACGCAAAGCTAGAAACCGTTTATCCGAGCGGCGATCGTCCTGACCTGCCTGTGGCTAAAGCAGAAGTATTGAACCCAACAGAAAGTGCTGAGTCGTCCTCGTGCACGAGAGGGAGAGGACGGTCTAGGAAAGTCCGCTTGGACACCGAAAACAGTGGTGAGTCGTTTGAGCGAACCGCATCGAAATTGAGCACTGAAAGAAAGGGTGTGTTTTCAGTGTGAATTGGTTCTGGGAAAAATTAAATCTTGAGGTACGTCTTGCTTTTGGATGCAACTTCCACGTCGGTGTACTTTTGAGGCAATCAAGCCACGATGTTTCTCCTGTTTTGACAGTTTTATTGGGCGGAACAGAGCTACTCAACAACAGCACCATGTCCGAGCGACAGGACGAGAGCATGATTCTGAACGTGTCGCTTCTCGCGGGCGCTGCGCATGCGCAGGACGCAGCTCCGCAGAAACGAGGGCGAGGCCGCCCGCGGAAACCCACCGTCACGGACGAACCCACGTTCAAAGGTGAAGCACTTTTTCGAGTGACTGGGCAGTAAATTGTCTGTCTGTCTGTCTGTCTGTCTGTCTGTCTGTCTGTCTGTCTGTCTGTCTGTCTGTCTGTCTGTCTGTCTGTCTGTCTGTCTGTCTGTCTGTCTGTCTGT
>JAAUXT010150057.1_pt1 | contig 16280 bp, 12 predicted proteins | sample 7278171 | NCBI WGS metagenome assembly JAAUXT01 (sample SAMN14350112, study PRJNA611818) | marine sediment metagenome | isolation source: surface marine sediment (1.8m) | place: French Polynesia: Moorea | collected 2018-08 | reverse complement strand
ATGTGGAAAGCACCTTTGGCATGCCGCTCCCTGTTCAGTTTATGCACTGCAAATCGGCGTTTCTTCTCATGGTACTTCAACAAAAAATAGGCCACAATTGCCTGTCTCATATGTGAAGCACGCATATTCAACTGTTGCTTTGTGTACAACTACTAGACAGCAACAAATCAGAGTTTCAGACAAAATGTTACAGTTGTCTGTCATCTGCTTCCATTTTTCACCTGGTACCTGAACTGGTACCTGCTGATATGAAGTTGCAGTCGAGAACGGTTTGCACCGTTTCATGATGACATCAGTACATTTCACTGATGTCATTATGAAAACACACAATGAAACTCTATGTACAGAATGGTGACGCCGTCGTCACTTTTGCAGTTGACGATTTTGACGTCAACATCGCCCCCAATGTGAAAGCAAAATCACTGACCACATCAAAAAAAGTGACGACGGTGTCAAAAAAACATGACGACGTCACCAACGTGAAAACCCCTTCAGTTTCCACGTGGACGTAGACGTGGGGTACGGTGACGCTGACGTGGGTTACCCTGACGACGCCCCACCGTCGTACGCGGAGGTGTGCGGTGGAGCGCGCTACGACGTTGGAGAGGAACACGTGTGAGTCACGCCTGACCTGACGTTTCTGCATGGACACGGTGTTGGAGTGGGAAAATGCCCCTCGGGCATTCAGGTCCAACATGACATTTTTTCAACCAACGGGAGGCATTTCTGCTCTGAGTGAAAACGCCTCTCCTCAGAGTGGAAATGCCTCCCTGTTGTTGAAAAGATACAGTATTCCAATTGAGGAAGGAAACTGCTGTTAGACCTGGGTGGTGTGCTGTTTTGTCCAAGAAAGGAGGAGGCAGTTTGCTACGACCACCGTCGAGTATTTGTGCAGGGAGAGACACTGTGCCACGAGGGGCATTTTCTCACTCCAACACCGGCCAAATATGGACACCCGTCAACGTCGAATTGAAACGCACCTGTTGGCATCTCCTCTATCCTGCATCACGTTGAGGGCGAACCGACCTGTGTTCTTTAGGCACCGTATTCACCCGTGTGTGAGTCGCACTCAAGTACAAGACCTGTGTACCCACAAAATTCACCTTGATTTCTGGCGTTGAGTTCCCATTGAACTCCAACCCAGAGCAAGACACAACCCTTCTTTTGATGCCAAATTCCACGGCCAAAAGGGTGCGTCTTTCTCACGAGTGGGTACACGCATCAGAAACCAGGTGTGCATCACCCCCCCCCCCCCGCCCGTGCCTTGCAAGGCGTCAGCCCCTGTCATGCGCCTCTGCATGTTCATTGTATTTGGGAGGGGGGAGGGGGATCAACAGGCATCGGAATATTTTGTCCTTTTCGAGCACGTCTTTTTGAACGCAGCAGGACTCCGGCGTTTCTCAGGACGTTGGAAACGCGCCCCCCGTGACGTACGCGCGCGTGCTCAATGCGTCACGTTCTTGTTGACCTTGGTCAAAATAGCGCGCAAAAAAACTCATCACATGTCAACAGTCTGTTGCGTCACGTCATCTAAGCCTGACCTGTTCTTCGCTGCAGGGTGGTGCATCTCCACAAAGATGACCCGTCTCCGGTGGATACAGGGTCGGTCTGGACAACCCGAGCCTCGGAGTCTACAGGGTCGCTCCCCTCCACCCGAGCATCAGCGCGACGCCACCTCTGGTTCGGACGCACACCGGGAGGGGGCGTCAGTGACGTGAAGCGACTCAGTTGCGTCCGATGCGTCGTCGCCCTGGTGACCTGCGTCATCGTCTTCGGAATCGTTTGCGGCTCGCTGACGACCGGGGACCAGCAGGGGGCACTGCCGGTGGGGGATGACAGGGAGAGGGCGCTCGGGTCGAACAAGAGCCACGTCAATCACACTGCCTTTTGGACATGGAGACCAAGGAAGACACGCCCTCAAACGTTTGAGGACGTGAGGAAACTCCGAGAGAAGATGAGGAAAGAGACGTTCGTGAAGTTGGGCAGGACCCAGCTGCAGAGCACAAGCACAAGCACGCGAAGGCCAGTAGCGAAGGAGACGCCACCGTTGTCAGGGGAACCCCATGTCAGTGACTGGGATACTGTGGTGATGAGGATCGTGGGCCAACGCCTCAAGATAGAGTGCTGTGAGTGGGAAAGATTTGAGACAGAGTGCTGCTTCCAACAGATAGTGAGGAAAACACTGGCAAATCTTGCGTCCCATTTCTTACCTGCCCTCAAGAAGCTGCCCCCAGGGTCTCCCTCACGGGGAGAAACACTGCAAAAACTGGAGCAACTCCTCCACCTGACCGACTTTTGGTCAATGAGACCAGAGGGCGAGCGCCTTGGTGTTGTGACCTGTACGAAGGAAACATTTTGGATCGAGTGGTGTATCCGTGGGATATGGTCGCGTAAGGCAAGCACGAGAACAGAGCAAGCACCCCGTACCCGGGACACGCCCCCAGAGCAGCCGGTCCGTCGGGGGGAAGAAGCACACCGAGGAGCCGCACAGTGACCCGCCCTTCCGCAACCGGCTTTGGTGCAACCGGCTCCACCACAACCGGCATCAGTGCAACCCACAGAACCGGCTTACTGCAACCGGCTCCAGCACAACCAGCTCCACCATAACCAGCTCCAGCACAATCGGCTCGAACACAACTGGCTCCAACCCAACCAGCTTTACTGCAACCGGCTCCACAGTCTCCACCGCACCAACTGCAGACACGACCACAGACGGACAGACATAGGAGTGACGCCCAGATTCTCAGTGGTCATTGCATGTCACGAGTGTGTTCTTTGAGTGGCGTCCATCTGGAGTGGGTCAACTTGAACAGACGGGCAGACTTGTGTGGCAGCTGACATCTACAATCTGAGGGCCAGCGGTGCGCGTGCTTGCATTGTTCAAGTGTTCATCATCACCCACAGTTTGACAGATGCGTACCCATCTTGTTCAACAGGCGGGGGGTCATCAGCTCCAAATGTGAGCAGACACAGCGGATATGGTTTCATGCGGATCCAGGTGGCCATGTGTCTCCTCCAGGCTCAACCTCCCCACGAGTCCCGGATCCGTCAGAGAATCGCGGGTCTGTGTCCACTCGCTCATACCGATGTGTGTGTGTGTATGTGTGTGTGTGTGTGTGTGTGTATGTGTGTGTGTTTTGGTCGTCCGGTACTCAAGTGCGCAGCCTCCTTGTCACAACACAGAGGGGTGGGAGGGGAGAACCCAAGAAAGAGTTTGTGGAAGAATACCTGCTTCCTCCCCCCCGCGGCTTTCAAAAGCAAAACTTGGATGCAGACCGTTCTTTACCGCGCGTGTCAACACTGACAGGTGTTCTTGTTTTTAACTTGTTTTGATGACCCGTATCACTGTGTGTTTCAATCAGAAATGTTTCACCGAACAGCTTTTGGCAAACCCGTGTACGTCCAAGTTTCTACTCGTGTTAGCGTGCGTCTTGTGTTCAGTTTCGTGCACACCCTCCTTCTTACAAAGTTGGTTTTTCGCTGCGCGTGGCAACACTGGCAGGTGCTCTTGTTTATCTTCTTCGGAGTCGAGCTATAAAATGAACTGTATTTTTTCAGAAGAGTTCAACCAGGCAATCAGCGCCGGATTTGATCAAACTGTTGCTTCTGACATCCCTCGATTGTGTTGAGCAAACGTTTTGATTGTGTATGTACTCCAGTGGATCCAGGGGGTGGTGTGGGCCCCCTGTGTTCACCCCTCCCATCTTTGTTCACCTCACTCCTGTAACATTCCTTCACAAGTTCAGAAATGTTTGTGATGCTGAACCTTGTAGGGTTCATCCCCCCAAGCACCCAAAGTTTGCTTTGAGCACCTCAGTGGGGTCAGGGGAATGGAAAGTTGTTTCCTGCTGACCAATGAAGCCCAGCAGCAGATGAGTTTGGGTTGTGGACACGGATCTGTTGATACGATGGTTCATTTGCATCAGCGTCCCTGCCGGAAAATTTGCACTGCTCACTGTCTTGAAGTGCCTGAAGGGGCGGGGGAAGGGAGGGCCCCCTTCAAAATAAAACTCTAAAAATTTGCCATTGCCATGGAGACAGAGCAGTTGCGAAGAAGCCATGCTCATCGCACTTGTTGTCAACTTAAGATGCAGTGAAGCATGAAATGTTCATTTGCATCGGACAGGGGTCGAGGGATCGTCCCTTCCCAACAAACCACACTGATCGTACAATGCAGTGTGTAAAAGCAGTACACAGCAGGGTGGGGGACCTCCCCTCAAAAATCAAACCCTTATTCTTGTGCTCAACACATCTTTTGTTGTTTACCTTGCATCATGATGGTGTTCACCGTATGAACCTCAATCTTATCCAGAAATTGATTTTGTTGGGGGGGGGGGAGGGGGTCGTCATTTGTTGTCTATCACTGAAAAGAAAATGTGCAACAATCGTCATGCAAATTGTACTGTTTGTGACACCTCGGACTTTATGCATAAATGTTTTCTCTCGTTTTTGCCACGTTCTTTGTTGCTTGAACAAAAGGAAATAAAAGCCTTTGTCAACATACATTCTCTTGTACAGATCTGTAGCACTGCGTCACACTGGAGGCATCAGACGTTCTTTTTCCCGTTTCGTTCTTGCCCTCATAATTCTGCACCACCAGCAATGCCCATGGACCTGTGCAACTCTGAAGCTGACTCGCTGTCGTACTTCAGAGATTTGCCTCAGCATTAATAGCCACATTTTGCTCTTTAGTCCTTTCCCGAGTGCAGCACCTTCGACTCAGGAAATCTTTGACATCTGATAATCTGTAAATCAGGGGGTTCATCAACGCATTCAAAGGTAAAACTATGAGAGAAATCCAGTACAAAGCATGAACTGAGAATTCACCCAGAAATACTGTTACAAAATAAAACAGTGATGCAGGAAGCCAAGAACAAGCATTTGTTATCCCTGACAGAAGTGCGTTTGTAATTATGCCTCTCTTTCTCTTCTTTTCTCTCTTCTCATCAATCACAGGAGATTGGCTGTCAAAGCAGATGAGCTTCAGGTAGAAAATTTCACTGGTAGCCAGCATGAGACACAAATATGCTGACACTACAATTGTGATCAATACTTGCACAACAGAGTCATCTGTTGACCCCAATAACAAACAAAAAGGTAGAGATAATGAAGATTTTCCTTCAACTAAATTTCTTATCAACATACAAACCACAATGAAGCAAATGAAAATTGACACAAAAATAGAAGTCAAAAACATATTTTGCCTCCTGCTGAAGGGTTTCTCAAATGGATCAGCAACCACCTTGAATCTTGCAATACTGATTATTGTCATGAATAAACACTCAAGAAAGAGAGCTAGCAAGAAACAGAAAGCTAACAGGTGGCATGGAAGGCTACCTCTCCATACTTTGTCTTTTTCCATGAAATTGGTAGTGTGAGAAATATCCATTATGCAGATACTGAGCAAGTACAGACCAAGCACAAAATCACACACATTGAGTAATATTATGTACATGTTGTAATCATTTATTGTTTTCTGCCTGTACCATTGAACAGCAATTGTACATGCGCAAAGAAAACACAATGGAATGATGAGAACTGTCCAACACCAAGTCATAACTTTCAAAGCCACAGTTGGAAGTAAATTGGTGCACAAATGTGGCCACACTGGCCTTGCAGTACAGACTGTGAAGGAACTAGAACCCAAACAGCAAATATGAAAATCATCTGCCAAAACTAACTGTGGTTTCATCTCACTGACCAATGACATTGAGAAAAAGAGAATGTCATTTCCAGCAACATTTAAAATTTGTAAATTTTTCATGCCAGACAGAGAGTGTTTTTCCAAAACAGAAATCTCATTGTAACTCAAGTCAAGGAATGAAAGAGAAGGCACTTGATCAAATGTAAATTCCTCAATGAAAGATATTGAATTATTTTGCAAATTTAATTGCCTGAGTTCTGCTAAACAACAAAGACAAGCTTTCTCTAATGTGGACAGAAAATTATGTCTGACATCAGCTTTCCTAATTGATACTTTGATGTCCCTGTTCTCACAAATACAGAAGCTTGTTTTGTTGTTGTTCAAAAGTTCCAAAATAATTGTAAATTTTATACTGCTGGCTTTGATCTCAGGTAGTTGGCTACTTGAGATATGGATAAAAACAAAGTCTGGCAATATCAGAATCAATTGTTGAGCACTCAGAAAAACTTTTATGCAACTTATACCGTAGTTCAAGCACAAACACTGGGCCAAACAAGATATTGGGCCACAAAATTTTTCATCATCCTGTTGTGGACAATCAACAACACCATCACAAACATTTCTCTTTGGAATGCATGTTGAGGCAAGCTTGCATTTGAATAAGGCTTTGCATGAAATATTTGTGCAGCTCATTTCCTCTTCTCCAGTCCAACAATCCCATTTGCCATTGCAAATGTATCTGTTTGGAATACAGTAGCTCTGCTGGCATTTGAATGATGGTTGGCATGGATGTGATTCACAGTCCTGAAGATGTTTTCCATTTCTGCAGTACATCAAGGTGAATGTGTCTCTGGTTAAGTTGTACAGACATCTGTGACCCTCTGAAAAGCACAGACTACTTCCTGGCAAACACTCATACATTTCTGGTGGACATTGGGCCTGAGTATTTTCTGTGTTGGCATGTTGCATTTCATCATCATTGTTTGGGCAATCAGGAATCAAGTCATCAAGTAATGCATGGGGTATGATGAGTGTTGAATTGACACACATATACATTGATGTATTGAGATGAGACATGGTATTAATTCCATGTTTGCTTTGGTGTTGTTGAACATAGCTATAACACCCACCATCCTTGTTTTGAACAAACAGGATTGGACAAAAGCACTTCTGTTTCACTGAACAACTTGTAGAGCAAGTAACACTATCGTTGATCATGCTACCATTTTGGAAACAAGTGCATTTGTTTTCATCTGCCCAATCAGAACAATCATTGTCACCATCACATATGTAAAGTGTTGATATGTACTGCCCATCAGTGCACCTTCTGTATCCATATCCCTGACCCTGCCTTGAAGAAGGAAAATGGTCTACCCTGTTCAAGTGTTCTTGTTTTGTGGAGTTCACACAGGCAAATACTTTCAGTATTTCTTTCACACAGTTTACCTTTTCAAAAAGAGGCACAGTAGGGTTGACAAAGGACAAAACATAACATTGAGTCAATGTGTGATTTGTTCCTTCTGCTGATCCTGCAACCAATATTTCTTTGGAAATTTGAAATGATGTAGTGCTTATCTCTGGTTTTGAAACAATGATTCTGATTTTCCGCTGTGTTGTATTGATTTCATGAACTATGTCATCTGCCAATGACTGTCTCCTCCAAGGAAAGTAACTCAGAGGGTTGTTTGTTGTCCACTTGATCTCTTTACCCTACAACAATACAATACACTGCCATTCTGACAGGTACATTTTGTTGGTTCTGTGGTGCCCAGCAGAAAGGATCAACAGGTAAAATACTTTGCAAATACCTGCCTTTTGCATAAGACCAATGAATGTAGCAAAGATTGCTGTGTGAAACTTGCTGAGAAGGAGAGAGACAAATGTTTGAGTTGAGGCTTGACTCTGGCAATGAGGCAGTGTCAAACCAGTCTTGTGGCATTTTTCAGCTGCATCTTCCCATGAGAAGAATGTATTGATTTCCAAAGATTCTATCAGGACAGGTGAATGTTGTGTTGTGACAAATATAGTTTCTTCATACACAATGATGTGCCATTTGTATGCCACACTGAGGTTGTCATAGCTTTGCATCTTTGGCACACCTGTTTGCAGAGAAACATCTGTTGTGTTGAATCCTTTGAACCCAATTTCAAATGTTTGGCCCAGTGTGTGCTTGGTGTGGAGGCTGGTTGTTGTCTTCAGATGACTGCACAGTGAATAGACCTCTGGATGTTTGCCCAGTAAAATTAGTGGGACAAGTCTTATCTGCCAACCTGGCTCATGGTCCATTGTTCTTTTGACTTCACCTAAACACACAACAACAATGTGATTTTGTGGAACTGCTTTGTGTTTTTCCTGGTTAACCCCTAAGCCCCAGTCTACACACACATGTGTAGACGGGGTGTTTCACTCTGAGCGTGGCTCAATAGAAAGCACAATGTCAACGCAACATTCTTTCCATTTTGTAGCAAAATTTTCAAATGTTTTTTTCAAAAGTGCCTGGGGAAAAGATAGCAATACTTTTGTTTTTACCAAACAAGTTGAAAAAAATCTCAAAAAATGTATTAGGAAAAGGTTTTCTTTGTGTCAAAAAAATGGTGGGAAAACCCTGTCTAGACATATGTGTGTAGACCGGGGTTGACAGCAAACTGCGTGAAACTTGATGGCGTTTTAGGGGTTAATCCCCCTCCAATAGCTCTATGGAGCTCCCTGTGATTTGAGAAGTGACTGAAATACAGCAACCAAAACGTAGCGACATAAACACAGTAAACAATACACAGTGACTTAAAAACAGTGACCCAAACACAGCAACTAAAACACAAACAAGTAGATGTGCACATTGTCAATTTAAAAAAACAACAAGAATTGTTAGTTGTTGTTACCACTTAGAATGTACCCAACTCTACCTAAATTTTATGTGTATTGAAACTTGTCAGTAAATTGCACTTGAAGCTTGCCAAAATCTTTGCCAAATGTCTATTTTGAATACTTTCCCAAAAACATCCCAAATTAAAACCCAAACTTTGGCCCTACCTAAAAACCAGGTACAATTTTTTTCAAATGAGAAAACAAATGACACTAGTCCAACGCTAAATCAATTTACTACACCTCACCAAAATGCATCCTTTATCAGAACTTTCTGATATACAGTATCACCAACTTTGTGTTGTCAAGTCCAAAATGTAGTGACTCCAAAAATTTGAATATCTTGCCCCCAAAAGCCAAAAATTGCAAACTTGATAAATTTCTTACTGGCACAGTATCCTTGACCCATACAAAATTCCAAAAACCCCAAGTAGACCCAAATTTGAAATTCATCTTCACTGTGAAACTGCTACACACATACTTTGGTGGACTCTGCCTTTTGGTGATTTGTTGTGGTTGTGCTATTTAGGTCCCTCAAAAATTGAGCTCCCTACAACAACACAACCTCCTCAAATCACCTCCTCAAAGGTAAGGTGTGAGTGAGAGCATGAAAAGTGCAGAAGAGGGAATAGCATGAAGAAGATGAGATCAAATAAATATTTTTGCCAAAAGCAGAAAAGGCTTCTGTCCGTTTGTGAAAGACAGAGGAATTATAAGCACAGGGTGAACAGATAAGAGTAGGAGAGAGAGATGAGAGAGAGAGAGAGAGAGAGAGAAAGAGAGAGAGAGAGAGAGAGAGAAAGTGCAAGCAGGTCAAAATACTTGGGTCACCCTCAGAGAAAATATAGCAACTGTTGGATGGAGTGAGAGACATATGAGAGAGATCTGGAGAGCAGAATGTGAGAGCAGATGGTGAAAGCTTCACTGCAAGTGATTGATATACAATTTGCAACAACAAGACCAGAGGAAGAAAACAAGAACACTTACCCTCTGGGGTTACTTCTTTAATCATGCATATCATTGGTGTCCAAAACACAACTTTACCAAAAGTCTGATGAAAGGAATGATTTGTCTTTTGAAGGCCTCTCAATTCAAGCACCAAGTTCATGAGCTGTGAGTTTCCAGGCTCCACATAGGGATTGTGAAGTTGTGTGTGATTTCCAGTGATCAGAGCTGTGTATTCACTCTGACAAATGTATCTGATCTGTGTGATGTTTAGATGAGACCAACTGGCTATGTCAGCTGGTGATTCCAACAAGTCAATGTAGTAGAGAATTGACTGCATCATGGAGTAATGTTGTCCAAACCTGTAGTCTTTCAACCGATACATGTTGCGTGATCCAGAGATTTTCCTGTGATTGAACTTAGGGGATGGATAAGACACACTGTGTGTTTCCACATACACATTCTCACCAACATAGTTGTAGTGTACTTCAGTAAGGTGAGTCAGGTGTTTTTTGAGAATAGTAGATATTGTGTTTTTCTTCAAATTGTAGCCACTCAAGTTGGGATGAATCAGAAATCTTACATCATAATAAAACAATGTGATCAAACTTTCATCAGGAGTTGCTCTGTCAAAGAGTTTTAGTGACTTTCTCTGGATTCCTCCTGAATTTCCCTTGAATAGTAATACCTTATCCACCCGATAGAGAACATGGTGAATGTTGCGGGGCATCATTTCATAGACGTCCAACTGACGATAATTCCGAAAATGGAACTGAAGAACAACACAACTTCTGAGTTTCATTTCCAGATTCTTTCCCAGACTTTGGTCTGAAGACAAACAGGATACCAAGTATCATTGTCAATTGTTTTGATGGGAACAAAACAGAAGGGTATTTGTGTTTCATACCTCTAACTAGCAGTACTCCTCTGCATGGTGTTGTGGTAATTGTTGCTTTCAGTGTGATTTTGTTGTAATTTTTGTGAGAAAATATGACAACAACCATATTATTTTTGTGCCAAGATATGATATTTTTTGTTTGGTATAATCTAAATCCTGAAATATGTGAGCTGTAGTTTGCACACAAAAATGGCATTGCATACTTGTCTTTGAATGCAACACCTCCAGTGATGCAGTCTGTGCTCAAGCAGTCTGAAGCCACAAGCTCGAGTGATAATGATAATGTGAGGCTGCTCATAGAAAGGTTGATGTACCCAGTTTCTGATGTTAAAGTGAAAGCACAATGAATGTTTCTGTTCACAAAAGACTTCTTAATTTGTTTCAGTGGCCTCTTTTGTGATACCTGTTCTCCAGTGTTTGCACATGATGGCAGCTCTATAGATGATGACTGAGGCACATGCAACTTGACACTGACCTCTCTACCAACATATGTCAATCCAAATTTGTGCCAAAAGATCTTTCTGACAGACAAAACAGGGTGATTATCAGGCCAGTTCCTACTGTAAAGTATCACCAATGCCAGGAAAGATGAGAGGTGTATGACAGAACTGTTGTGATTCACTTGGTCACTCTGCAGGCCAGGACCATCAAAGACCTGAAATCCTCTGGGATGGCTCAGCTTCACTGTCAGCCTGAGATCAGCTGGAACTCTGACAAAAGAGGTGCTGACAATTGTTGCCATTTTCCAACGAAGTTGGTATGAAAACACTCTTGGCTGTGGGTTAAATCTATCTTTCTCTCTGGTCATGTTGCACACCGTGTAGCAGTCTGTGACTTCATGGAAAATATGAACATGTCCATCAAAGGGAGAAAGAAAAGTATAAATCAACAAGTAGTTTCCAGGTGAGATCACTGTCATTTTTGGATAATTTCCTTTCAACTGCAAAAATGAAGGGAAAAACTGTTGTCAGCAAGAACAAGAATGTCAAGCATTGTTGATTGCAAAAGTAACTGGCAAAACACATACTGTGAGGACATGAACTTGACATGAACTTAGCCACTCATGGCCTGATACTCTCTGTGGTATTGGTGAGGGAGATCCAGTCAGGACCTGGGAGTGGCGTGGTTTGAAAATGAGTCTGAACTTGTTGGATTGTTCAGCCTCAAGCAGAATGACATGCCCCCCCCATGAAAAAGAAGAAAGGAAGTGCTGTTTGGCTTTGGTGGGTGTGGCTCAATATGTCCCTCAGCTGTGTACTGCATGTGTATATGTGTGTATGTCTCGGGTACTGACAATTCTGCTGGTCCTGTGATAGATGTTTAAGGTGTGGCCAATGACGATTTTCCCTGCACCTCTCAGTTTGGTCTCGATGAAAGTGACATTGACTCGTAATGAAGGGTGCAGTGTAAACACAAGGCTCAGCTCCAGTTCCAGTTCCCCACGTTTGTGTCTCCATTGACTTGGTTGATACATTTCAAGACACTTCTCAGTGTTAAAAGTTGTGAAGCCAACAGCAACTGTTTTAAGGGATGTTGGGTGAAGCTGATTATAAAAAATGGAAGGTAAATATAACACACTCTGGATTGGAACACAATCCTTGGTAAACTTCTGTTTCAACTTCACATAACTTGGTTGAAAATTAAGAAAACAGTGCCACATGCCTCCCAATGAAGGTACCTCTCTTGACAAACAGAACTCCAATGACATTTCAAGACCAGACCTCATGTAGTCCAACCATGGCTTTTTGTGTTCAAATGAGAGAATTGGCTTTTTCACAGAATCTTGATCAAACAGATTGATATTGTCAGGAAAAGTTTGTGGTGTGATGAAGAAGCAAGAAATTCCTGAAAGACTGATGAAACACAGTGATATCAGTCCACAGAAACTGGTGGACATGTTCTGTCCCCTGGGCTTCATCCACTGTTCAAGTTGCAGAAACAGCCAGAAGTGTCACAAGCTTCACTCTTCAGCAAAGTGTGAAATGCAAAGCTGACAAGCAGCAGAAACTTCAAACATCTTGAGATTTGGGATTTCTCTGGAGGTTTCTTCAACTATGCTTTTGAATGGGGAATGCATGGAGTGGACCTGTGTCCAAAAGGGTATTCTGCTCAGCATGGCTGAAAAGAACAAACATATCAAAGTTACACAGAAGAATGAATTGTGAAACAAAAGTGGAGACAAAGGAAACCAATACATTGGTTGAGATACAAAGGACAAGTGTGAACAATGGTAAAAAACACAAAGAAACTGATGACAATGGTAAAGAACAGTAGCTTTGAATGCTTTCAAGATCATATGTCCTGAAGGTGACCTGCACAAGCTTTTCTGCCAAGGGAACCCTGATTTTTCACACATTCCTGCCTCATGTGTTAGGCATTTTATGTTGCCCCCCGCCTCAGCCTCTATTCATGCAGAACAAAATTCCTGGGGTATCCGTCTTCAAAGGTGTTAGTGACCCCTACATCTCTCCCAGGAATGCCCATCATGACCCGAGTTTGTGCGATATGTTTTCCCTCATGTTCACCACATTCTTTGTTGCTTGAACAAAACGGAATAAAGTCCAAGTGACCTTTGTCAACATATATTTTCTTGTACAGAACTGTAGCTCTGCATCACACTGGATGTGTAAGACATTTCACACCATTTTGTGGGTGCTGCATTCCTGCACTCACAAGCCTGCACCACCACTATGCCTACCCACATGCGCAACTCTGAAGTGTCAAGTTGTCAAGGGACAACAAGTATCAAGTGAACAAGGGTTCACTACCTGTTGCAAGGGCAACCATCACTGTGTTCTTTCACTCTCTGAAGCACGGTTTTGCCCTTGCAGCAAACTCCATTCCTCTTTGGCATCATCCAGAGGAACCCAAAATTGTATCTATAATCCCAGAGGAACCAAAAATTCGTCTATAATCCCACAATCAGGAGAACAGTGTTTTTTTTTTTGTTCACGAAACGTGTCAGCATTCTTCCTACGGCCCAGTGCACGGATCTGGTGAGGGTTTGAACCCTGAGCAATTGCACGGGTGGCCCCAGTGGGCCAAAAGAACAGGCTGTGAAACCTAATCCTGCCAATTTCAATGTATAGTTGAGCACCCCATGACAGCCTCAAAGTCAGGAACACTGGTCCTGAGGCACCAGCAGCATGAACTGTAGTGCGGGTCAGGTATGTCAGCAGAGCATCCACAGGGCAGAGTTTCTGATTTGAAGAAGGTTGTAGAACCACACGAAATCCGTTGTGGTTTGCATCATTCTTGATGCCGTGAAAGTACACAATGACACAATGAGACCCCCATTGTTTGAGTAGAATCAATCCAGAGCAAAGGCCAAGTCATTTTAAATTTGTCTGTCTTTTCTGCTTTGTATCCTTTCACTTGCAAGAAAGAAGAATATAATCTGTTTCTTGGCAGTGGAGATGACAACGTCAAGGAAAGAACACCATGCTGATTTTTTCTGAAGATGGAAATTTATCAAATACAACTTGAAAAAGTCCCAGTCACTTCACTTTTGTTTTGCCAAATATACAGTGTAGAAAATATATACAAATATACAAAATATATTTTCAGACACAGAATAGTTGGTGGATTCACAACACACACACCCTCTTTTGTACTTAAGAGAGGATGCCACACAAACTAGCAAGTTTCACTCTTTCACACACACTGTTCTTCTGCACACACAAACACAGTGCACAGTCAAACAAACTATCACACACACCCTGCTCAAGAAGCGAAATGACTTTTCTGAGATGAGTAATTTTGTACAAGTTTCAAATATATCTGGATGAGCACATTTATTTTCAATGGCTTTGAGATTTATGAACCCATTTGTCTGTGGCAACTGTTGTCAGCCTAACCTGACCACCTAACTAAGGCACTGCCAGTGGATACCTTGCCAAAAACTCTTGCTGCAAAATAATTCTCAAATGGCAAAGAATTTCCAGTGTATTTGAAAGATGCAGTGATCATTTGGCTTGTCAAGGCATTGAGAATGAGAAATCTGTGTAAAAGTGTACGATGTTAGATAATCAGGAGCATGCTGTGCAAAGAAGGAACAGAATTGACACAAGTCCTTCTTCAGGAGATGTTCAATTGATCCAAAACCTGCTGCACAAGCCACACATACAGATTACTGTCACACAGACGTCAGATCATGAAAACCAAACACACCACCTTCCTGTTCGGCTTGAATAGTGCATGCTGAGGGATTTTGTTTTGTCTTGCGCTGGCACTATCCTGAAGGCCATGCAGAAACATTTGTGTCCTGACATTTATTGGGCAATGCATTTGCCTTTGTGCAAATCTACTGGTCGTATGGGAAGTTACTTTCTATTGTCGTGGGCACGTGAGTGGAGCTTCAATATGGCAGGTTTTGGCTGCCACTGGGAATTCCATGTTCTTCTTTTCTCTTGAGAATTCAGTTCCAAAGCCACTGCCCTCACAGAGGATTTCTTGCTTTTGGTTGTTGTTGTTTCTGTGATTTGAATGGATGTGTGGAAGAGGCCATCAATAATTACCAATGTAGAAGCAGACCATCACCACACTTCTACAATTTGCACCTTGTGTCCTCCATTTCAAAAATGTCTTTGCTCAAAAACTGTTCACAATGGCAGTAATTTTGACACTTTACAGGTTCCGTCATGTGTCTTCAGGCCTCAGCATGAGTGAACACACACACATGCACACACCTACACCTACACACACACACACACACACACACACACACACACACACACACACACACACGGAGTCCCCACCATGGCAGGGAGAGAAGGCATGACAGGGTTTTTCAGAAGGGAGCATCAAGGGGACAGACAACCTCTCACGGGTTGCATCAGACTCTCCACTGAGGATGTTCCAATGCACCTTCAGCACTTTTTGGTGGTGCTGTTCCTCTCATGGAAATGTTTGAAAATCCTTGGTCAACAACATGATTCATGGGTGTGTCCAAGATCTGGGCAAGAGGGTTATGTGCTCTTTTTTGGTATCCGACTTCAACATTGTTTCTTTACATGCAAAATGAACACTTTTGCGTTTCGTGCAACCAAGTGTTTCACTGGTTGATGGCATATGTCAAACTTTGTTTCTCTTTGGTATGTGGCATATGCTTTGTAACTTTTGGCATTGCACGTTTCGTCGTTTGTGAAATTGTGTCCCTTTCCCTCCAAACCATAACTATGGACACACCCAAACATTTCACCATGGCAACCGTGGTGTGGAAAGCTTGCCTGGCCCTACTCATGGTGATCATTTTTTTTGTTGTGCACAACAACAGAGCGGGATTTACCATTATGCTCTTCCACTCCAGTGCCGTGTTGCCACTTTACCAGATTACAGCTGTGAATGAAACTGTCCGTTTGCTTGATTGAAGCTCTGAATGAAACTGCGCGCGCATTTTGCGTTCAATCTCCGTAGTTGCGTTTTTACCTGGACCGAGTGTACAGGTGCGACTGCCCCACCCAGATTTGGATCTGGAGGTATCAGAGATTTCCGTCGATTTCGTCATTCACATTTTAGAGCAGGACGTGTCTTCATTCTCCCACAACTGTTGTGGTCTTTGCGGGCATCTTTCCTTCCTCTTCCGCACTCAATTCTTCAGGGAGGTAAGTTCATGTCAATGAAAAAAAAAAGTGAGCAAAATAACAAACAAATACTTCTCGGTACTGCTTGTATTGTTTGGCAACGCGAGCAAGATAATTCCTGCCTGCAACACAGAGATAGTCACGCTCGAAGTGCCTTGATTCCAGAAAAAGAAATTGGCCACATTTTGAAGAGTAAATCTTCATGTCACAAATGTTGGGCGTGTTTTGCAAAAAATACTACTTTTTAGGTGATTTGAGGTGGGTTGCACGATTTGAGCCAAATCGGTGCGAGCCAAATCGAAGCACCTATAGGCAGCCTCTTCCAAAAGTATGTCAGCAGCAGTTTCAT
>JAAUXT010149418.1_pt1 | contig 16281 bp, 12 predicted proteins | sample 7278171 | NCBI WGS metagenome assembly JAAUXT01 (sample SAMN14350112, study PRJNA611818) | marine sediment metagenome | isolation source: surface marine sediment (1.8m) | place: French Polynesia: Moorea | collected 2018-08 | reverse complement strand
CTGCTCATATATGGTTTTGCTCCATTACGGTGCAAATTTGAGAAAAAGTTGCAGGGACTAATTTGGTAGTTGCAGCACCTGGTGTTGACAACAAGCCACAACCAACTAACCAACGTCGCTCTATTATCGCTCACCGCGTTCGAATTGTTCAAATCACGGCGATCTCCATGGAGGTATTTTTTGTTCTGCCAATTACTTGAGTGTCGCAAATTGCTTTGTTCATACCTCAGAACAATCACAGAATGGTTCTTGAAATGTACTTGTCGAGTATCAGTCACAAAACAACAAAACCCATGGCGTTTGACCAAATTGCCAGAGTTTCGTGCTTTCCGTTGCAACAATCGGTACCAGAAGTGGGAAGTTCTTTTGCTCAACCACTGTTCACGCATTGCGCACCAAACTGCTTGATGTGAACGACACTTGACACAAAACAGTTTGCACGGAACTTCGCCGATTTTGTATGAGAAAAGATGCCAGTGAACACACGCTTGGAGATGTCAAACATCAACAGGCAGTCCCTTTTGTGAACTGCACTTCGCAAAATTCAAGGTCAACGACAGAATCCAACAGGCACAAAAGGTTGTGCCACAGAAGCCAAACTTCTCGACTGCCGTTTCAGCACAGCGTGACTGCTCAGTGTACAATGTTGACCACCGTGCAACACCATTGTCCAGTCGTAATTGACAACAAAAGAATACAAAAGCGCGTGAGGAAATACTCACCGTGAACCGTGATTTCCGTGTCTTTGTTCACCTCGTACAGTCGGATTGCCTCGTCCAGTTCCAACTGCGAAGAAACCGTGCAAGGGTCTCCTGCAACACGAACATTCTTATCAAAGGGACTTGCTGAAACAGACCTCCGATTATCGTCAGCAGTGGAGTGCAAATTCCTCGGCGTGACGGCCAAATATACTTGATGTTTGTTCAGCATAGCCTCTTGGACAATTGACGTTTTTTCAATCAAAATTCTTTGTCATCGACAACCAGTCCGCGCTGGCATTTCGTTTGAAGTCTTGGTGATACTTAGTACGCCACACATTCCTGGTTTTCCTTCAATTGGCGTTGGAGCAGCTTTCGCAAACGCATTTTTATCATCCCCATGTCTGTCATTTCTCACCTTCTTCATCGACCCACTTCATGGTGAAAGGCTGCTGTTCGTCGAACCTGCAGATGTCCTTCATCTCGGCAAGCAGACCTTCGTACGTGATGTCTGAATCGACGCTGGAGACCAGAACGTCTCTGCAAATGAAACACGCATCAAGCGTAGTCTGAAGGGTCGGTGCCAGGTGCCACTTGTTCAACAGGAGGGACTGCTTCCATTGTAACTGTGCACTCGGCTGGTCTGCCAACACCATCCAATGGAGAATACCATTGGTCATTTCAGTCCCTGGCGTTGTCACTCTACGAGGATCTGTCATTTAATTCTGAGACTGGTCATGATCGGAACATTTTCACATGTTGAAGCTCTTTGACACAGTTTCCACTGTTTTACAGTCTGCTTGGGTACAAATTAGGTCACATTGCACAACAATCGCAGAAGGTTCTGATCATGACCAGTCTCGGAATTAAATGATAGATCCTCGTACTCAAGTACTTTCAACTAACACTCACCCTCCAAACACGACCTTCACCCTGATCTCAGTGTCCATGTCCGCAATTTTCTCCTGGGCGGGCATCACGGTGCTCAGCCACTGAAAAAGAAGCCAGTTTCACTGCAGATCCAGATCAAGACCGAATTGATCGAGAATCTGGTCAGCAATTGAGTCAGGTTTGTCTTCGGCCTTCTCATTTCCTGACACAGAAGAACGAAAAGGCGTCGAATGACAATTCTGCATCAGCTTGGAACTCGCCTGGGCACTCAGTGCGACAGACAGGGCTGTCTCTGTTTTGAATTGACCGGAAGACTTCACTCCCCAGCACCCAAGCGGATCTTTTGATGATCAACAGGAAATGTTCCCAGTGTCGCCTGTTGCGCTCGAAGAGACTTTCTCATCCCACTTCCATCAACAAACTGCCTCAGGTAGATCCCAGCATCGACCAAAACATCATAGCAACATCGTAAAGCTCATCAACAAAGAGAAGTCCAAGGGAGAAATAAAACAACTCAAATACAAAACTTACCAGAAAACTGACCTAGTTTTGAGTTGCCCGATAATTGGCCTGATTTTCCTGGAACCAATCAGGTCGCAAAGACACCGGAAAGATATTTGGACCAAGGGATTCGGTAAACTGTTTCCAGACAGAAAAATAATATTTAAATGTAAGAAATAATGTTTGAAAGCAAATTGATATTCGAGTGGAATTTCAACCAAAAGGTAAACTTGTCCTCCAACTGGCCCTACTTCATGAGTCGTGAAAACCAGTCAAGAGCCGCCATCGTTTCGCTTTTCCTGAGCCGACCAGGAAAGTGAGGAAACCCGTCATATCTCAGCATCAACGATGGTATGTCCGTCTAGTTTCATTCAGATGAGGAAGGTGGTGTTTGTAATGTTTTGTGCTTCAAGGTGGGGCATTTCAGGGAAGACGAAAAGTACAACACACCTTGTCAAGCATGTAGGAAATGGGGGTGGAGGCCAAGTTTTGCCTGTCACAGTTCACCGGTGTGTCGGTGAAGGCACGTTTTCAAGGCTTGGGAGGATGCGCCACGGCCAAATCTTCATTCACATGTCTGAGTGTTGCGCAGTTGGATGGAACAGAAAGGAGTCGTGTACAAAGAAAAGAAAGCGTCACCAGGCGCAACCATGTCCATCCGGGGGGGGGCAAAGGGGCTGAAATGGTGTTGACCTGTGCATATATATGTGGTGGAAAATTAGCTTTGCTGAGTGGGTTGAAAATTTGCTTGTGCACCAAGTAGGCAAGTGAGTGTGCTGAAAGTTTTGAATGTGGGAAAACGGCTTTTGCTCACTTGGTTCCTCGTTGCAGACTGACCAGCAGCTGGACTGCGCACTCGATTTGATGCGGAGGCTTCCTCCGCAGCAGATAGAGAAGAATTTGACAGACTTGATAGACTTGGTAAGATTAAATTCTCTGTGTGAACAACTTTGTGCGTTTGGAAATCCAAGAAACCCGTCGATTTTGAATCCTCGAAAGTGCCTTTTTGAAGTGGCAAGCTTCCTGTTCCGGTGAACGTTCAGGGGACCCAAGAGGTCAAAACTGAAAAGAGGATGGCACCACTCCAACTTCCAAAGTGACGTATGGTTATTACCCATGACAAATGAAGGAGGGGTGCTTGTTCTGCCGTCAGTCGAGTTTTCTGACAGCAAAAAAAGAGTCCACGGAAGGGGAAAGTTCTGCAGAACGCAGTGGTGGTGGCAGTTTTCTGCACACCTTGCTTGCTTCTTCAGGTCCCGAGCTTGTGTGAGGATCTCCTTTCGTCAGTTGACCAACCTCTGAAAATTGCAAGAGACAAAACAGTCGGCAAGGACTACTTGTTGTGCGACTACAACAGAGATGGCGATTCTTACAGGTGAGCCCACTTGATTTTCGAACTGACAGATGGAAGCATGAGGACAACCAGAGGGTGCTTTCACCGGTGTTGTGTGCTTTGTTTCAAAAACAGTTCTTCCGGATCAACAGTTCTTCGTCAAAATCTTCAGACCAGTGGTTCATTTTGAGGACAAGACTTTGCTAGTTTGTCATTTGAACACTCTATTTGTATTGCAGATCTCCCTGGAGTAACGCTTACGACCCACCCTTGGATGACGGCGCGATGCCATCGGAGCGCTTACGTAGACTAGAAATAGACGCCAACGCTGCCTTCGACCAGTACAGGGAATTGTAAGTTCCAGTGGGGACTTTGCGTGCCTCCAAAACATTGCTAAAAATTTCTTTCACAGGCTGAACGCGTCCGAGAATGGCGAGCAGTGTAAAGTGCTCATCTTTTGATTTGGGAAGGCAGTACAGGTTGAGGTTGATTTCAGTTTCACCTCTTGCATCGTCTCAGAGTCAGAATGTCGTCCATGGGATTCAACGACGGGGCAGGTTGGTGAAGTGTTGGAATGCGGTTATTTTCTCAGATATTTCGAGGGAGGAGTGTCTTCTGTGTACCTGTGGGATCTCGACCACGGTTTCGCCGGTGTTATCCTCATCAAGAAGGCGGGAGACGGCTCAAAGAAGATCAAAGGGTGCTGGGATTCCATACATGTCGTTGAAGTTCAAGTGAGTTCACGTCTCCTCTGGTTTTCATAATTTCAGAAATGGTGTTATGTCAGAATTTCAATTGGACGTGTCCTGTTTTCTCAAGACCAGTGAGAACAGTCGATTCCTGATGAAAGGGTGGTTCTTCGTTCACAACATTGCTGTAACATGTACCGTGCAGTGCCCGAACACCGCGTTGTACGCAAAACTACGACCGACCTGTCGACAGAACGCAACATCACGTTTCGTGCAACGGACGATTGTTTCTTCGACAAATGAAAACTGTGGAGCAAAGATAGCATGGACTTGTTGCTGTTTTGCAGGAAAAATCTCGCAGTGCACATTACAAACTGACGTCAACGGCAATGCTGTGGTTACAAACGAACAAGCAGGGATCCGGAACGATGAACTTGGGAGGTTCACTAACCAGACAGGCAAGTATCAGCCACTGGACCTTTCCCAAACAGCGTTCAGCTGCCTTTTAGCCTCTTGGTTAGACACGCGCAACGGAGCAATCTTCGTTTTGACAACTTTTGACATTTGGATTCTGAACTTTTCAGGTCGAGCAAGATGCGTCGGTGAGCGAAGCCAGCCCTCACATAGTCAACATAGGAAGAATGGTTGAGGTGAGAAGACGAAAACAAATTCTGACGTGCTGCGCGTCAGTTTTGTCGTCTGACTTGAAACAAAATACCAAATGCCGCATCTTTTCCGCAAAGATGGTAGGAAAGCCTTCCGAACTGGTTTACATGCATTTCGATCGTCTGTTTCCTCACAGGACATGGAAAACAAAATCAGGAACACGTTGAACGAAATCTACTTCGGCAAGACGAAGGATATCATCAACGGACTTCGATCAACCACAGGGGCAGCAGAAGAGAGGAAACGAGACGAACTGAGAAACGAAATCGCAGAGGCTTTGAAAAGCAGGACGCGACAAAATTGATGCACCCGATGTAAATTATTTGCCACTTAAAATTTACTGCTTTCATTGAAACATGCAAATTTTACTTTTTGTTACGGATGAATTGAATATGTGTGGCGACAGGGAGTGAGCTTTTTAATGTTTTGCTTGTGCGACTGATTTTGGCTGTTCGATTCGACATGGTTCACGCGGCTGTGAAAAAATATCGCCTCGCAAAGCGGATGGGCGTTTTTCTAGTTACGACAATGCGTCTCCAAATATCAGTGTCACCGAGAACGGTGGACATGTTGGGGCTGGGTCGAAGTAAAAGTCTTGAAAATGTTCTCTCCTCAGTTTACCGAAGTTCTTTATGGAAATCATGAGAATTGATCGAGATACATTCCCTTCAGGTGGATTATGTCACCGTGTACATAGCGCTAGGGTAGGATAACCAGAAGGGACGATCTTTCTGATTGTAAGTTCAAGTGTGTCCTTCATACGCAATAAACATTTACAAAAAACACAATTCAATCCTTGTTCGTTTCAGAAAAAAGACGCATCTTTATTCTTTGACAATGCCGTCCCAGATGCACTCCCCTAGAGATCAAAGCTCCCTGTCTACTGACTGGTTTCGGTGAATTGTATGAAAAAAATATCCTGGTAAACACAAACGCGTCATGCCGAACCATTCTCTTGCTGCAATCTCTGCAACGAAGAGTAAAAACGAAGAAATACTGGTTGGCAACCTGGTGAACGACAACTTCGCTGCATGGTTGAAAAATCGTGCCAACTCACCTTTTTGGCAAACGTCGGAAGAACGAAACTTGCTTTGTGGATGTCCGTGTTGTAGTACTTCAAGCCGTACTTGTCCAAGTCTTCATCCTGCCACTTTTTCAAAGGTTGTCTGAAGTTTATGTCCTGGTGGAATGGAATCACGGTGTTGATGCGCAAACACTTTTGATTTCGGAACAAAATAAATTGAACAAGGAACGGAACCAGGTCTTGACCTCCAGGGACCACCACGGACACTAGTGAAACATTGAGATCTCACCCAAAAAGTTGTGTTGATGTGTGGTATTTGACAACTCACCGGGTTGGTACTGCACAGAACGAAACCGATTTGTCCTGAGGGGTACGTAGGAATGGTGCAGTACGCGTAATCAACGACGGGATACAGGTCTTTGCAGAAGTCTTGCATTTCTTTGATCAGGTCCAAGTGCAGCCACAAGCATTCACCTGAAACAATCCGAGTGCGTAACATAGGAACACAGAGTTGACAAAAGGACCAGAAAACCGCACCCGATGTGCCCCCCCCCCCTCCCAACACACAAAAACACCTCCGTTCAAATTTTTCAAATAAAATGTTCCAGGCCACTCTTGAATCACAATCAGTTTGTCCTTTGACTATGCCCCCTCCCATCAAGACCAAACCAAAATCCCAGAATCCACACCCGAGAAAACAACATCGTCACCAATTTTCCCGGAAATTCGGGCGGAGCTGAAGGTGGAGAACGTACCTTGCGTGCAGATTATACCTCCTGGGCGAAGAGCTGATTTCATAAGTTCGTAGTAAGACTTCTGGAACAGCGACGACGCGGGTCCTGCACAACATCACAAACTCTGTCAATTCACCATCAATAGCTCAGGACACAGCCACAAGTTCGTGCGTTCGACAGCTTCTTTGCAGCTGTCTTCCTGCAGCAACCCAGCGGCAATTCGACTTCGGGTGTACAGACAGACAAAACGGTAGCCCCACCCATGTCAGACTCAAGTGTTTTTTGTGTGTTGTTTCTTGAGGATGAGTTGACCTCTCGGAACAGCAGCAAAGCAAAATTTGTTGGCTGAACAACACAACACGTCACAGCTGGTTCTTGCCCAAGCACGCTTGGTTTGAACTTTCCACAAACTGAGATGAGAGAAACGGCATTGATTTTGAAGAGCCGGGACTCACCTACGGGGTCAGACGAGTCCGTGATAATAACGTCGAATTCACCTTTGTGTTTCCCCATGAATTCGAAGCCGTCTGCTATGTGCAGGTTTAGTTTGGGACTCTTGAAACCCGACGACATGTACGGCAAGAATTGTTTGCTGACTTCAATCACTTGCTGCAAAAGCAACATTCCTGGTTATGTCCTTACCTCCTTACCTTTCTCATTGTGGGTAACCCGTAAATTCCAAGGTGAAGATGAATTCAACTGAACTTGTTTCACACACCTCGTCAATCTCACACATAGTAATTTCCTTGACAGCCGGATGTCGGTCCAGCACCCGCGCCACGCCACCGTCTCCTCCTCCGATGATCAATACCTGGCAACAACATTTGGCAACAATCACAAGATGCTCGCAAAACCCTTGGTTTCACGAAACACAACAGCGAAATCTCCCGAGTCGTACGAGCAAACTCGCAGAAAATCTGGGACTGAACCTTTTCTGGATTGGGATGGCAGTTGACCGGGAGAAGACTGATCATTTCCTGGTAGGCAAATTCATCGCGAGGTGTGCACTGTATTACACCGTCCAGCACGAGGACATTCCCGTACGTTTTGCTGCAAAGCACAGACGGAATATTTTGTTAGCACCAGACATTGACCTTTTCGAGATCGTTTTTCTTTCTTTCTTTCAATTTGAAACTGGCCAAAGGCAGAATTTCTTGACCCCTTCGGTTCAAACGTGAGTATTGATGTTGAGTACTCACGTTTTCAGCACCATCACATCTTGGAATTTCGATTTTTCGTGGTACAAAACCTCTTCAACCGCGAGTGACATCGCCTGACCGGGCCATAGCTCGTTGATTTCGCTAAACCATCCTTCTTTTGTTGAATTCATTCCTGTGTGTAAAAAACGTGAATTGCATTGAAATTCCTGCATTATCGCTCACCTCCCCACGACTCCACTGAATCAATGTGCACAGTTACAAGCCTGTCAACCACATCAAGGTGTAAATTCTCGAAGGCTTTCGCACGAAATCAATTGAAACAGATCAAACACACTCGTCGAAACGAAAGAAAGAGCTCGTACCGCCTTGAACGAAAACACTTGCTGCGCAAATAATCCCGCCACAGTGGGTGGCGGTCGAACGCGTTGAGATGACCCGCACAGATGGCTTCGGCAAGCAACTTCGGTCGTGTTCGTGCTGCAGAAATGGACTCGTCGAAAGGTACAAATGTTGTGACATGTATCAAAGCAAGTACTGCTTAGTTTATCTTTACAAAATAGGTTCTGAGAGCAGCTTTGCGTTGTTTGCCCTCAAATCAACCGCACCAAACAAGCCGGGAATTGTGCTGTCAAGTCCAAACTCAGTCCGGTTCTTGTCTTTCTGGACATGGAAGTGGCAATGGATGTTGAAGAATAGCATGGTTTTCATGTCACTGAGAAACATGAGGGGGCTAACACCTTCGTGTTGAAGCTGAACACGTCAATTTCAGTTTCTGCTGACGTGACGTGCGAATTTCTGGAGGTCGCATTCCATTCTATTCTGTACGTCAGACAGCTCTACCCACGTGAGGTGTTTCAACGGAGACGGAAGTACAACGTTCCAGTTCAGGTTAGTGTCTCGCGCGAATTGTCTGCAAAAAAAATGTTGTTCTCGCTCAAGTTTCGAAATGTAAAACTCGTAAATGCCTTGGACCAGCTCCTGATGTCATATCTCTTCCGGGGTAGTTTTTGCCTGTAAATGGTGTAACATGTTCAGGACGAATTCATTTCAGGTGGCATGTCACCCTGGGGTGAATCAATACATCCGACAACTGCTCGGCAGTATAAAACGTCAACTGCAGGAGGGAAAAATTGAGAAAATTTCCTTTGTCATATTTGACCAACTGCATGTTCTGGAGAAGTTTGTCTTCGAAGTTCAAGTGAACAAAGGCATAACTTTGACAGAAAGGTGAGGTGTGTTCGATCCTCATTTTCGGTGTCCAACTTATGATGTGCCAATCGTGAAGAGTGCAAGAAATATTGTGAATGTTCTTGTTGTTTTTTTCAGCGACGACGCCTACCTTCTCAAGGTAGAACAAGGCTTTCGAGCTTTCCTTCTGAAGCTGAATGTGAGTGACGCGTACTTGGATCCAGTCCCTGAAGGTAGATCTCACTTGAACGCGGCAAAGAAGTTTGTTCTATTTGTTGAATTGCTGTTTGAAAGTTGGTCTGGAATGAACCAACAGTGCATCGCGTACTCGTGTTCTCTCTGAACATTCCGACTCTGAATTTGATGCTTTTCAGGTTGTTCGTGGGTTGTTCAAGTGGAAACCATAGAGTCCACCATTGTTGATCTCCAGAAAGGTGAAACGGTTCAGGTGATTTTCACTTTGTGGAGTGATTCGGTTGAAGAGTTTTGTTGAGTTGCGACTTTCAGAGTTGAAAGTGTTGTGTTTAGAAAAAAAATTTTGTTTTTCAATGGCAGGACTTCAAATGGATTGAAGCAGACCACAAACAAGTCCTGATCGAGAATCCGAACATCGTTCCACTCAAGTCCATGTCGGCTCCGTTGATGCAGGTACATCGTCTCTCTTTCTCAATCTCCGGCACCAAACAAACTCAACAGCTCGAAGTTGCAGCAACAACAGTATTTTGCAACACTTGTCACAAAGTATACTCCGCATTGGAATTTTGTGTCAGTGACCTGACCACACAACAGTGAATTTTGTTCGATTGTAAACTGGTTCTTACCCTTTTTAGATGCAGCTTTTTGTCGAAGAGTCATTGGACGCGAAAGAAAAAACGTCCTGGCAAGACACGTCGCTGGACATTGTTCTGTGACAGTGTTCAAAAGTGTCATTCTTCGTGGCACACCACAGCCGCTTGGGGCTCGGAGTCAATTGTAATGAGGAAGCCAAATGGACAGTTGAGAGTTCTTTTGCGGAGTTGTCTGGCACGAATTTTGTCTGCCGTGTGCAAGGGTCATGCAGCTGTTCTCGGCCTGGCTCAGTGTGAAATACCACAAACTGCAAAACTGGTAGAAATGGTACGTACTGGTGCCCACGGGTCGTCCCGAGTTAGCAAATTGAGAACATCCAACCGGTCCCACTGGGTGAGCGGGTGCTCTCACACCGGTGGTCATCAGGATGGATCACCTCCTGGGGTTGGGATGGGCTGGTCCTTCGCCTCTCATCAACTTCAGAGTCCAAGGTCAACACCGTTGTTTCTGTTTGAGAATTTGTTTTGGAATGGTTTTATTGCTGCCAATGCAATTGATGTACACGCATACAAAGTTCGCTTTGTGCGACAATAAATGCATCAGACTCCATTCAGGAATGTGTGACCAAACTGACAGAACATTGTGCTGAATAAATAACAGCCAGAAAACGAAAATATTGCTGCGGTTTGCAACTCGTGTCAAAATGCACAGCGAGCACATTCCAAATCAGTGACCAAATTTTGGACCGAAATCAGATGCATAGAAAATTGGTTTCTGTCATCGGAACTGAACACAACAGAACTTGAACAAATCTCTAAACATGAAACGTCTGGAATGTAGCGCGAATAGTGATGGCACAAGAACCTGTCAGGAGTACTTCCTCGTGTCCATGTAATGCTTCATGAACATTTCCCTGTACTCTACGACCTTGTATTCCTCATCTTTTGAGTACATAAGTCTGAACAAATGGCGGACTTTCTCCCATATTCCTGGTTTGTAGGCTCCTGGTAAAACATGAATGTCATTTTTGCCGTAAAGTGAGAATGGCACCCAGTAGTTAACATCAAGTCTGTCCCTGCCAACATCCCTGCCTACAAATTGCACCTTCTTGCCGCCGTTCTGTGCCATCCAAGCATCCAGCCGCATGGAAATTATCCGCTGGTCCATGTACCATCCAACATACTCGTCCTTTCTCGTTCGCTCCAGTGCGAGAGGACCGAAATCTCTGAAGAAGTAATCGAGAATTTCTGGGACGGATTTCGGAAAGAAACCGTGAACGTTCATCAATTCCCTCCACGTCTTCACATTTGCCACCACATTCCCCAGCGGGATCAACTTGTACGTGTGACTTCCGTGCTGGAACGAACCACAGCAGTCAGAATTCAAAGACAGAATCACTTTGTCCTTTGGGATGTCAAATGTGGCAGCATTTAGAGGCCAAAGATCAACATCACTGGTGACGATGAACGTGCTGTTTGGTTTCTTCCAAGAAAAATAGTTTGCAGCAAACAGACGGCTAGCTTGGCTGATCAAAATCTCGTTGTCTTGTTTTGCTTTCAGAAAAATGATCACTGGGTGCAATGAAACAAGTTCCATGTAAATGTGGCGCAAGAGCGGCCGTGCCCTCCACTCATTCTCGTCCCCCACGATGAAAACAATGCTGTCATATCCAATCCGTTTCCACGCACGCACAGCCAGTGGTGCGCAGAACGCGTAGAAATAGTCATCTGCCCGTGGCGTGGTCAAACCAAAAGTGGCGAAGTGAGTTTGGTTTTCATCGGGAAAACTGACGATCCTCAACTCTGTTTCATTCCCAGACGATTCGCCGTGTGCAATGTTGTCTCCTTGGAATACACGTGTCTTGTCATTCGAAGGCGAGAAATGAGAATTTTCACGTGTTTTGTCAATCCAACGTACTCGCTCTTTTCTGCTGCCACCAAATCCCTTTTCTGCTCGTCCTTCAACTGGAGGAAGTTCATCCTTCCTCGGTGGTAACACGAATCGTTCCAGGGATTCTGTCAAATTTTCTGTTCTCTTTCTCACGTAAAGAGTGAAGAAAATGAGAAGTCCGTAACTCAAGATGAACAGAACGCTCAACCAAATCTTCAAGCAAGTTTTCCTGTGTGGAAAAGGGCCTGCTCGGACCATCATGCTGAGGATCTCGACTCATGTCAGAGTTTCTGAAATCAGATTACAGGAACGACAATCAAAACACCAAATATAGGTCTTGCAACGAGACGTCTGCAATGAACAGACATCAAAAACAACAAATAAGGTTCCGTCTTCTAAAAGAGATGAAACAAACTCTTTTGGAAGACAATTCCAGGCAATCACCACGAAAAAGCTTTCAAAAATCGTGCATACCCGCTACCTGTCTTGTTCATCCGACAAACTGAGCGCTCCCTATAAACACTGGTCGCTCAGTCGGTAGCCGGGGGTAAAGAACAAATGTCCTTTGGTCATCCGTTGGAAAAAAGTTTGTAATTCAGCAAAAGCCGGGTATTCTCCATTCTGATGATCTTTTGGTACGTTTGATAATTTGCTGGGGGTTGAATTACTTGCACCAAGAACGTTAGTGTAATGTTTGTACCTTCAATAGACATTTCCTAAAGGTGATATCATCAGCTCCAAAACCCGACAAAAGTCACCCTGAGTTTATTCTCATCTTTCGTAGTCATTAATAGAGCTAAGGAGTTCAGAATTCTGTCACAGTCATTTCGAGGTTTGAAGTTGTGCCCAATATTCAAGATTTTGCTCCTCCTACTTGTAACAACCTGATTGTCGAAAGGGAGCGGTCAGTTATTCTACAAAAGCAAGATGGCGGAAGCCAAAAGCGAAGACGATGGGCGCCTTTACACGAAGAAGGCGGATGTTTCAGCTGATCCGGCGACCCTGCAAGCTGACAAGAAAACATCCAAGCAGTTCGAATACGATGAGACTCTTGTATGTGCACACGCCAGGGGAAAACTTGGTTGAAAAACCTCATTTTGGAATTGTTCTTTGGAAAAGATCTGGAAAAGAAAGAGATCTACTGTTTCTGTCAATGTTTGGTGTCAAAATTTTGGTGCACTGAGCGCCACAAACAAGATCTTTGCACAGTCCTGTCCCCACAAATAAGATAGAAGTCATCCAATACGCAAATGAATCTGGGACCTTTCTTGATTTTTTTGGACTGCTCCACTGCTCTATTTGCGCACATTCTTGTGTGCGTTTTTACGTTAAATTTGGCAGATGTAGCTCCCCCCCCCCCAATTTATTTGACCCCTTCAAGTCTGCGCCTCCGAGGCCCATGGTCAGGACCAGAAAACGCCCGTCACAGAACCTGAATCCGCTGGAATACCGAACAAGTGAAGCTTGAGTCATTCATCCAGAAGTTCCGCATTGAAGTCAAAAACACTGATTGTTCCAGATGTACGGTCAGTACACGAAGGACCTGAGGAGTTTCGCCAGAATTCAAGCAGCAACGGCTGGTGTGAGATTTCAGACGCGTCGACAAAGTTTACACGCAGCGAAAGTCGCAGAGAAAACGTCACTGGGACGTTTAAAAGGTACTCGGCACCAACCAAAACACGAGCTCGCGTTGGAAATTGCCAACTCCAAAGTTGTTGCCACAAGGACGTATTTTTAATGTCATCGAAAAGGTTTGGGGGAAAATCACTGCCATTGTTGACTACACAGAGAAGGCAGCCTCAACTGATGTCCCTGACTTAGATGGAGGTCAGATGAGTGTCTCCGAACACGTGCTCGAAGTTGGTTGACGCTGGATTTTCTGTGTGAAAAGGAATTTTGGTGTCTGACATCAAAAGCTGTGCCTAAAAACAGCGTGGTGTAAGGAATTGGTAACGTGAGGTGTTTGCTTCTCTCTAGACAGAGCAAGTGGCGTGTGCAACCTGTTCAGAGACAAGGTCCTTCGCAAAATTGGTGAAGATTGGATATTCTTGACTCTCCTTGGCATCACTATGGCGCTGCTGAGCTTTCTCATGGATTATGCCATTGAGAAATGTCAAGAAGGTGGGGAAAGAAGAAAATTCTTGCCCGTGAGCGTATTATTGATGAGAGTTTTTGAACATGTGCCCCTGTTTTCTGCTTGACAGCGTACAACTGGATGTATGCAGAACTGGCATTTTCTCCACCCTTACAGTACGTGGCGTGGGTTGTATTTCCACTGGTGTTCATCAATTTTTCAACCGGGTTTGTTCACATTGTTGGACCAAATGCTATTGGTACGCATTCTTTTGTTCTTTGACAGTCAGTAGTCAGAAAAACGTATCAAGCGTCAGGTTTTGTCTTCTCTCTGTCAGGTGAGATTCACATCATTTCCTTTTCTTTCAGGGTCTGGCATTCCAGAAATGAAGACAGTTTTGAGAGGAGTAGTTCTGACAGAATACTTGACATTCCGCACTTTGATATCTAAAATGGTTGGTTTGTGCGCCACATTGGGCAGTGGAATTCCAGTTGGCAAAGAAGGTCCATTTGTGCACGTAGCCAGCATAACAGCCACCTTGCTGGGCAAGATCATCACAACATTCAGAGGAATTTACGAGAACGAGACGAGATACAGCGAAATGCTCGCAGCGGCCTGTGCAGTGGGAGTTGCCTGCACATTTGCTGCGCCCATTGGAGGTGAGCGTTGTTGTGTCTGTGCAGTTCTGAATCTTACGAATCTCTTGATGCTGCAGTCTGTGTCACTCATGTTGGTGGTATTTGCAGGTGTTTTGTTCAGCATAGAAGTAACGGCGACGTACTTTGCGGTGCGAAATTACTGGAGAGGATTCTACGCTGCAGTTTGCGGTGCTTTTGTTTTCCGATTTCTGGCGGTCTTCTTCAAAGACGAAGGTACAAAACACGTCGATTTTGTTTTGCGCTTTTGACGTCCAGCCCTTTTCTTTTTCGAAAATGTCTTGGCCAGAGATGTCAGCACCGTGCGTATATTTTGTGCATATCATTCACAGAAACGCTGACAGCTTTGTTCAAGACCAGTCTTCGCCGAGAATTCCCGTTTGATCCGTTGGAACTCCTTGCATTTGCTTTCATTGGGTGAGAAAATCTGTTTTTCGGCGATATTTTCCAAACTATTGAGTTTGGATATCGTGCAATCTGGTGTGAAACCATGCTTTCGTTCTTTTCACTTGACATTATTTTTTTATTTCAGAGTTGTGTGTGGATTCGGCGGGGCGTTCTTTGTTTATTCGCACAGAAAAATAGTGGAATTCATCAGACAGCAAAAGAAGATGACAGCTTTCTTGCAGAGAAAGTAAGCTGCTGTGATCACACTGGGGCCGTTTCGAAAATTCCTTGGTGATATCTTTTGCGGGAACAACAAATTTGACTCAGACCTTTCTTTGCAGTCGTTTCATCTTCCCAAGTGTGATTGTGATTCTGCTGACGTCTCTGACGTGCCCACTTGGGTTGGGACAGTACATGGCGGGACAGGTAACGAAATCATCTTCTCACAATCAAGTGAAAGCCTGAGGTCGGTGAAAGTGAGCAGTGTCTGTGTTTCAGCTCTCCAACAGACGGGCAGTGAACGAGTTGTTCAGCAACATCACGTGGGCGACTCAAGAAGGAGAAAATTATCTGGATGAAGAAATTCTGCATCACTGGACGGGGCCGCACAAGAACCTTTACGTGACGCTGGCCTTGTTCATTGTTATGAGGGTAAACGCCAACACAGTGATCGACATGCAATTGTGTGCGTGTGAGTGCGTGCGTGTGTGTATGTGTATGTGTGTGTGGTTCGATTGGAATTGTTTGCTTTTGCAGTTTTGGATGACCGCTTTGGCCATCACTTTGCCTGTGCCTGCTGGAGTTTTCATGCCGGTGTTCACCATCGGTGAGACTCGTATAAATTTGCACACCTTTCCGGAGTTTGCCGAACTTCTTGACTGAATCGCTGGTGGACACCAGGCTTATCATTTGTTATATTCTGACACAGGAGCGGCATTTGGCCGTCTCGTTGGAGAGAGTATGGCGGCGTGGTTTCCGCATGGCATTGGTGGTGGCAAAGTCGTCCCCGGTGGCTACGCAATTGTTGGTGAGTGTTTTCAGTCGCGGAAGCGCGACTATTATTTGCGAAGTCGTGTTTCTCCTTGTACCCTGTTTTGTTTGTTCTGTTCTGTTCTGTTGCTCAAAATGCGGAGATATTTGAAAAATTGTCGTCTCTCCTTCGGAGTTTCATTTGCTGTCTCCTCTGTTCGTCTGTTCAGATCGTCAATGTTGTCACGTGATTTTCAGGTGCTGCTGCCTTGTCTGGCAGCGTGACTCACACCATCTCCACTTCTGTCATTGTCTTCGAGCTCACCGGACACCTCAGTCACGTGCTGCCTTGTGTGGTCAGTATGCATGGAAGAAGTGAAAGTTGGCAAAACAAGTGAATGCAGGGTTGGTGGCAAGGGAGACTTTCAGGCCCTGATGGTGGGAGAACGAACCTGGTCGTGGCTGGCCCAAGCCGTTTTCCTGGATCCGCCTGGACATCCAAAACTCAAAAGCTTTGTTGAATGTTTATCAGCCGCGGTAGCGGTCTGATATTGGTTTGCCCCTGTATCCACGTCCGTCCGTCTTGGGCGGACAAAACCTCCGTTTTACCCCTGTTCCAGTGATCACAGACT
>JAAUXT010047885.1_pt1:0-15000 | contig 16283 bp, 12 predicted proteins | sample 7278171 | NCBI WGS metagenome assembly JAAUXT01 (sample SAMN14350112, study PRJNA611818) | marine sediment metagenome | isolation source: surface marine sediment (1.8m) | place: French Polynesia: Moorea | collected 2018-08 | reverse complement strand
TTATCATCACTTGTTGACTGCATTTGTCTTTTTGCCTGGACACCAAGAACCACAGTGCACAAAAGACATACGGCTGAACTGGCCCCATTTCTGAGTCCGCAGTATGAAACATAGCGGACAATGCGAAACCATTTTGTTTGGGAGATTTCACCAGAGACTCCACATAAAACCTTCACAGGGTGGATGTTGACGTAATACTCAGTGGCCAAGAACCAGAAAACTCCCAAACCTAGACTCATCAGAATGAACAGAGCTAAACACATTTTAGCGCACACTCTCACACACTTGGCTTTTTGTGGAAAAGATACAGAAATACTTCTTTCCACAACTGCTGATGTCAGCAGGAAGCTACCAATGTGCAGTCCAAATGAGGTCAACCCTGCAAGTGCTTTACATGTATATTTCGCCATAGCCAAGGTTTCCCTTGTGGGGAAATTTTCCAGTAGTGAGCTGGCCAACATTGCAAAGAGTAAAAGGTTATCTGTCACTGAAATATAAGACATACAAATCCTGTGGTGCTGAAACTGTTTTTTTTCTACAAAAGAAAACAGTGCAGAGAATGTTGAGAACAAACCCCACAGGGAATACAGCAAAAAGCGAACACATAAGAACTTGTTCACTGGTGTGAATGGCATGAATTTTAGAAATAATGGAGTCATCTTAAATATTTACATATCTGGCTGCCCTGCCACCAAAATCCATCTTCGAGTTGTCAGACTCTGGTGCCTCAGGTTTTTATGTGGGCAATGTGAGTGGTTACACCATGCTGTTCAAAACCACAAATCAGTTGTTACCTTCAGATGCTGATACCTTGTGACCAAACTGCCACACACAATTATGCTGTGCAAGTCAAATGATTCATTCCTTCATTACAAATTGTTTATCTTGTGTCAAACATTCTTGTCCCTAGAACTGCACTGATATGTCACACCAATATTTCACCTGAGTCACAAGTTTGTCAGCAAAGATTTCTTACACACAACATCAAATGGTTATGTCAACACACATTCTCAAATTTAAAATCTCCCTTTGTACATTTTTAACCAACACACATTTCTATCTGTACAATTTTTGCACTCAATAGATTCAATAACCACTCAAGGAAAAGTACCACAAACCGTGACCTTCATTGTTCAGAGAATGTAATACTCGCCTGACAATGGTACGATGGCACAACACAAGGAGTAAAGAACTGCTGGTTTATGATCAAAATTTCACAACATATTTTGTGTTTCTTCACTCAATAAATAAAATATGCCATATTCTCCATATCTCCAAATCTCAGGTGGAAAGCAACAATGTGAAAGGGTCGACCACCTCTTTGTCATTTCCTTCTGTGAAACATACACAGATTATTTCAGGCTCTGATGTTGACCTGAAAGCGAAAAAATATTAAAGAAAATGTTCTTGGGGCTGACCCAGCACAGGTGGAGAATGCCCAGCATCGCAGTGTTCAATCAGGAGGCCCAAGAAACCTGTGTTTTCATCTTGGATCTCCCTTTCCTGATTCTGACGAGAAGATTTGATCCAAACCAAGAAGGTTAGTGGCTGAGGTTTCAAGATCTTGACCTTGAGTTTTTCCAGTTAACCCCAAATCATTTCTTGCTTTTCAAAAGTTCACAGAGTGTCTGACCGCAGCTGAAACTGAACTCACATGCAGGCAGAAGTGAGCAGAGCTTGGTTGGGTTTGACACTTCCTGCACCCAAAGCACTTGTGTTGTGTTGCAGTTGCTCTTCAAACACCAGTGCATGGTCAATAGAACTTTCATATGCGACAAAATCTGATCAAACAACCCACTGGGAACCCCAATTCATCGTGTACCTGTATCCCAATTGGGGTTTGTGTGCAAAACACACAATTCACCAAAATGTAAACAAAAGAACAGGGATTCACTCAAATGTCATCTGTCCCCAAAGCACAAAACGTTTGTTGTTCACTTCCCCAATTCCAGAATCGAATTCAGTTCACAAGTACACAAAGAGATGTTTTGTCTACACATTGTTTTCTATAGAAACTGTAGAAATGGACGGGTTTGTTTGTTCTCTACTCTCTTGTCCACCACACAACCCTCTGATTGCTTTCTTGAAAGGTGGTAACAGCCAAAAATAGATCAGAAAGTTGACAGAGGAATTTAGCAGTGCAAGAAGCACCCCTGAGGGGAGGATCCTCAAATATGTACATGTCTTGATTTTTGTGTACTGCATTGAAGCCAACACAGTGAAGGGGATGAGAAATACAAAGAAACACACTGCTATTGCCACAAGACAAACAGTGAGATTATCCAGTGGTTCTCCATGTTTCCTCCTGTTGGTATGGGGCCCTTCAGACAACATGGCTTTCCTAACATTCTTTTGCTTTTGTAAGAATCTTACCAACAGACCAGTCCCTATAGCAGTCACCAGAACAGGGAGTCCATACTTGGGTATGATGTAAGAAGCATAGTAGATGTCAGTGACCTCCTTACTGGGCTTGTACTTTGTTGGAATGAAGAAGTACTTTGTGCCAGTCGGGCAGTTGAATCCTTTGATCTGTAAAATAAAATAGTTACATCAGCAAACTTGAAACACGTAATTCATTCCTGAGAAAATTTGTGACAAAGTTTCCCCCTGATTCACACCGCCTGCGCAAGCGTACACGCACACCAAGGTCACAACTGCAAAGGGTAGACCTATGGGAAGAGGGTGTACATACGTGTCTTTACGCTGACAACTTATACTTACCCCTGGGTAACACCGCCTGCGCCAGCGCACAAGCCCACCACCGTCAGAGCGCAGCACATTGGGTTTCACCCGTGCGAAGGGGTGTGGCAACGGGCTGTGTTCACACTGATGTACTCACTTACCCACAATGCGCCACCATTATCACAGATAAGTAAGTCCCAACCCCAACAGTGGGCAGGGGAATGATGGGGAATGTCGCAATTTAAGCTGCGCGTGATTCGCTGGCGCACGCGGTGTCACTTGGGTTCCAACCCCAACTGTGCAAATGTGGTTCAGAATGTCGCAAAGGCGCTGTGAATTGAGGGTTAGAACACACACACACATACACAGGTGAGCCACATTCACACCAGTTACACACACACACACACACACACACACACACACACACACTTAGAAGCCCGTGTGTTTGTCCTCACCTGATGGGAGATCCAATAGGGCACTTCAGCCATGATCATGAGACAGTTGATGACAGTGATGACAATCCTCGCGTTCCTCAGCTTGGTGTCGCTCGTTCGCTCCAGAGATGTCAGTCCTACATACCTGGAATTCAGGAATTGTACACCACCAGTGCCAAAAACAAACACTACCACCATCACATGAGTTTCACGCGCTTTGAAAGGGTTTTCACATTGAGCTGACCACAACTGCAAAACCCGGCGTCAAGCAGCAAAATTCACGTCTACTGCTTGAAGTCCACTGTAAAAATTGGTACAAACCATTCCTGACTGCAACTGCAAAGCTCAATGTGAAAAGGCACCCTGAAATGCTGCTGGACATTTGCAGTTGACTGCACCTTTTTGTGGTGGATTGCAAAACTCATGATGCTGACCCAATATGAAAATAAAGTGCTGTTAACGTCAAAAAATGGTGCAGTTGCTGTCAGCAGTTGACGTCGACAGCGTCAATATGAAAACCGCTTCAGTTCCGTACGTTGTATTGCAACATCAAACTGACCTCTCCACCGTCAAAACGGCGATTGTCCAGTACGACATGGGCGCAAACACTCTTTGTGACACCATCCAGCTGATTCTGTCCACGTACAGGTACACTGAGTGTTGGATTCCCATTTCCCACACAAGATAATTCCCGCTGTAGGTAAAGAAGGCTCCCAGCAGATATAGAGAATCGTACACTGTGAGACATTTCAGCAGAAACAATGGCGCCGGATTCATGTTCATTCTGTCGAACGCCACCAAACTCAAACTATTGAGAATCAGCGCCACGAACACAATGACAGGGACTGACACACCCACTGTCTTGTACACGTCACCGCTACACGGATTTTCATACGGATATGGAATGTTCTTTGAACACCAAATCTCCTCTTCACTCGATGCAGCTGTCCCTTCAGTAGAATTTGGGAGTGTCATGTTGTCCATGTCCACAGTGCTGCCCATTTCTACAATGTACACGCGCTGACGATGTTATCCTCGGAAAATCCTTTTGTTTCTACACGACTCCATATTTCATCAGCCCAAGTGCAACTCCCTCCTCACCCAATAATATGACACGATTCTCTCCATTGACGAAATTTCCACAAAGAGTGGGAGATAATGGTGGTTGTTATGTTATCTTTGTTCAGCTTATTGTTTGTGCGTCATACAATAACAACAGAGGGAGGGAGGGGTGTGTGAGAAGAAGCCCAGGCCTGTACACGAGATGGATGACTTCCGTGTGACAGAGAGCAAATTGCAAACAGTGTTTTCTTGGTTTTCTTTCCGCTGGGTCCAGGTTACTCATTTGCGCACAACGGCTTCCCTTCCAACCCTGGAGAGATGATGGGCAGCCTGCATTGCAACAAAAACAGAGAAAGATCAGTTCATTGCCCTTGACGACACACACACGCACACACACACCAAAAGCTACCCAGCACCTTCCCAGTAAAAAAAAAAAAGCAAAACGTTTGTCCCCTGTTTCAGTGCAGCATAAAAGTTCAACCCAACATCACCAAACCCCGTCCCCAGCCCCACCCATCCCATCCTGCCCCACCCCTGCCTCTCTCCACACTCTCCCTGCCCGACCCACTCCACCCTGCCCCCGCCTGGTCAGACGCACCAAGCCCTGCCCCACCCCGCCCCACCCCTGGCCCTGCCCCTACCCAACCCCCGCCCCAGTTTCCCGTGCTGTCGTCCCACACCCAGCCTCGACCCCTGGATCCTCTCATATCTCAATTCTCACCTGTTGCTGGGAACGTTCAGCCTGCAATCGACTTGACCTGCACTGGGTCTTGTGAAGCTTCCTCCAATTGCACGCGTACACGCGTGTGGGTGTCAGAGAAATTAGGGCAAACACAGGTACGGAAATCAAACGTTGTTTTCTCACACATCTACCTGATCCACCAAAGGCCTGTGACTTGCTTTTCCTCGAAAGCAGAATAGAAATGAATCCATGCCTTCCTTCTCTTTCAGTGATATTGGACCTTTGTGGCACAAAGGTTTGTCATTTCTCATTCCCGCCCAACACCTTGATGGCCTGTCTCACTCACCCCCACTTCTGACGCCCAGGCGGTTTGTGCGCCCCTCACACACACACGCACACACACGCACACACGCACACATACACACACGTACACACACGCACGCACACACACGCACACACATGCACACACACACACACACACACACACACACACACACACACACACACAGCAGCTCACTCCCCACAGTGTCGCCCACCCACATACACATGTGAGTGTAAACAATAATGTTACCGCAGAGTACTCAGAGTTCAGCTTGAAGGAGACACGACGTCTGTGAATTATACAGGAAATCCCCACAAATGCGCATCCTCCTCAGCCACACTAAAGCCAGCTCTCCAGTCCCTTTCACTGAAATATCTTACGCCTTTGACAGTTCTGTGTGATGGTATTGTTGAGCTCAGCAACTCAAATTCCATATTCCCGGTATTGCCACGGCATCAGCCAAAACAACTGAAGTCTTGTCCATTGTGGAGAGGTCTTCTGTATATCTCAGATGTACCTTCAATCGGATTGACTCATCGCTGCTCAGCTGCCTCCATGTCTTCAGGGATTCATCCAGGAAAGCTCTTGAGTTCTGCAGAATGATGGAAAATTCTCTACATGTAGGTCAGGAGCAAGAGAGATGAGAATCACCTGTGAGTGTCTCTTCTGTGAGCAGTTGGGAAATGATTAATGATTAAATGATTGGCTGTAACTAGTAGGATGAAGCACCCTCTGTCCCATTTTTATTGTGCGAAGTCCCTTTAGGCCGAAGCACCATGTGGTAGTGCAGTATATGGCAGCTGGACCAAAATGTCCCCTGCCCCCCTCTCCCTCCCCTCTCCCCTTCCTCCCTCCCCCTCCCCCGCTGGAGGCGGGACCCCTCTGCCAGAGGTGGGACCCCCCCTTGCGGACAGCATGACTGGTGGAAGACAAGGAGGAACACCACACCCCAGCTGCTGACAGAAGAAACCCTCACAGATGATTTTCAACATTCCTGTTCAGCAACAAATGACGTGCAGAGAATTTTCTGAGAATGATTGGCTGTAAAGTGCGATGAAGCACCATCTGCCACAAGTTCTCTGCTCTAAGTGGTTGGCTTGAGAGTCCCATGTCATGTTTGTCTTCAGTGGGATGGAGGATCCTCTGTAAAATTTGTATTTTGTTCATGGTGGGCTGTAGGATCCTCTTTCTTCTGGTGCGGTGGGAAGGATTCCCTGCCAAAGCTATGAGGGTTCTCTTTTGCAAGTTGTGGGACAGAACCCCTGTTAGAACCCTCACTGTGGATATAGGTGGTTGTGTGGAATGTCGAGAAACGTTGCACATTTGATCGAACTACCCGTGGATCAATAAAACTTTTATTTTTAGAGTGTGTGTGAGTGCCTGTGTGTTACATTATTTTTCACTTTGAATCAAACAACTCGGAGAATTTCTTCCGCTTTGAGCTGGTATTCCTGACTCAATCTGCACCTTTAATGTTTCTCTTTCAAATGTTTCCTGACTGCAAAAGCAATAAAGATACATGGATTCACCAAAGAGCTGATGGGCATTACAACTGCAGTTGACCAGGTTGTGAGTGCAGGAGGGTAACGCTGTAAAAACATGATCACCAGGTAAATAATGTTGACCGAAGTCCAGCATATTATGTTTGTAGAAGTAATCAGAACCAGCTGAGTTATCAATGCAGCTTTTGAGTGATCAGGCTTGGTTGCTGACGGAACCTTCTTTTTAGATTCAAGAAACTTGTAAACCAGAATAACATGCATGGCTGCCATAGATGTTGACACCAGAAGTGCACTCCAGAACACAAACCAAACCAACACTGCAATCAAAACAACATGACCAGATGGATCAACATAGGGCAAACACAGAGATATGGGAAGTTTGTGACTTGTCAGTTTGAATGTAACTGTTAGGATGATACTGGCAGCAGAAAATCCCAAAAACAAGGACAAAATAGTTTTTATTGCAAAACCAATTCTTTTGAATTTTGTATCTATAGGCTCCAGAACAATCATCAACCGAGAAAGTGACAGGAAAAAATGAAAAGATTGGTTCAAGCAAGTGAACCAAAAGGCAAGTAGCACAAGAAAAAACAGCGAAACCCTGATCTCCACCAATTATCCCTCACCATAAAAATCTCTGACAAACTAATATCACTGATGTAGAGAATTTTGAGGAAAGTAGCACAGAGAAGATCACTTACATTTATGCAAATTATTGTGGTACAGAATGTTTTCTGAGAACTCCAGGTTACAGCATGAATTATGATAGAAATAACATTGTTCAGGACAATGGTTGATGACACAATAGGGAATACTATTTTCACAGATTTGTCTGGGAGCAGATCACTACAACAATAAAACCAGGGCAACTTGGCAGTACATTTTGAACTGGAAGGTACAACACAGCAAATTTGAAAGTCTGTAACTCTGATGATTCTTGAATGCAAATCTTGAAAGCTAAGTTTGTCAATCAATTTAAACGTTATGTCAGTGATGGAAAAAAGTTTCAGTGATGAATTTTGTATCATCTGTTTTGGAAAATTAGCTGCTGGATTGTTTGACAAGGAAACATAGACCAAATTTGTTAAATTAACAAGGGCCTGAGCAACAAAGTATGTGATGTGATTGCTTGCCAGAGAAATAAATTTTAACATTGAATGGGAAACTATGCATTTGTTTTTGATGTGGCATATTTTGTTGAAACTCACATCCAGTAATGAAAGATTTCTTGGCAGGTTGAGATGACATATCACTTCAATATCATTCTGAGTTGCAATCACATACCTCATCATTTGATATTTAGGAAAAACATAATTTAAAGGGGGAATTGTTACACATATGAAAAACAGAAACCGGAAAGGGTAAGAATTTGTGTTCAGTGTTGCATTGAAACATCTCATTGCGTAACCTAAACAAGAGCATTCAGTGGGGCAAACAACATTATGCAACGTGCACAATTCTTCATCATCTCTCATAATACAGTCATACCGACCATCACAAACACAGCCAATTGGCAGGCAAGTGTGAAGCATTTTTCTGCACTTATACATATTTTTGCAAGAAGTACTGCTTTGACAAAAAGGCGCAAATATCTCATCATCACCTTGGGGGCAATCCCATTTCCCATTGCATACAAAATTCCATGGAACACAGTAGGATAGTAGGCATTTAAATTTTTGATTGCACTCAAAGTTTAGACAGTCTTCTAAATGGCCTCCATTTCTGCAAGGTATTAAATGATTTAAGACATTCAATGAATAAATACACACATCTGAAATGTTAAAACACTTTGAGTGACCTTGTCTGCAGGGAACTTCTCCAGGGTAAGAACATGAAAATTGCACATCTATTGAAAGAAGTTCAATGAGATGCAATTCATCTTGATATCTGCCAGAAACACAGTCCACAACCAAATCATTTTCAACCATCTTTTTGACCTTGTCACCAGAACAATTAAGGACTTCAGTGCTTGTCTGAGATGAACATTGCTGCTGTTCACTCCAGCCATATTGTATGCACTTGCCATCAAATGTTCTGTAAAATAGCCAACTGCATCCACTGTTGTTGTAGTAAGACCCACTACCAAATAGGGGAAAATAAAGATCACTGCGAGATTGAAAAACACACCCTTCCTCATCTGAATTATCATTTGGGCAATCAATGTTTCTGTCACATCTGAGCAGTGAGAGAACATAGCTTCCTTGAACACACTTGAAAAGATTTTCTCCCAGCAACAATTGAATTAGACTGGATTTTAGAAAAATTAATCTTTCCTCATTCTCTCTGATTGGGAATGGGTCACCACACAACATAAGGTTTAATTCCTTCACACATTTTATTCCAAATATCTTGTCTGCAGTATCCTTTGCAAACAACAATGAAGGTCCTGATTTTGTTGGGTGGAAGAAATGATGCACTATTCTTCCCACCTCAGGGACAGATAGAATACGTTTTGTCCTCAAGAGATTAGAAGATTGTCCCAGTATTTGGTCTTTAATTTTCATTCCCAACACAAAGGAAAGGCACTTATGATCAAACATCAAATCAGACAGAGTACATGTCACGCGGCCTGCATTGTTTTGATTGAAAGTGTCATCCCTTTCCTGGTTAAAATTGGTTTGTGTACAAAATACTTCACTGAGCAGTTTCACATCACATAAAATGTTCATCCACTCAGGTTGTGCAGAATTGTGCAAGAACATCAGTGTACATGTGTTGTTTGGTGTAAACAATGGAAACAAACTAGATTGGGCTCTCTGTTGGACAACTATGATGTTTGGACAGTAATGAAAACCAAGAACAGTTTCTGCTAAATTCCAACAACAAAACTCATAAAATTGACACGGTTTGCCAAAATAGAAATTTTTGAAGGCTGTGAAAGTTAAGGGTGCTTTTCCTATCCAGTGCAACTCATTCTGAATAAAGGCAATAAAACTCAGAAGCAAGCAAACAGTTTCAATTTTTAAAGATACTCTGCTGTTTTGTGAGTATATTGCCTCACCTTGATATTGCTCAGAAGACCTATGAAAACAGCGGGCAGCCGAGGCAAATCATGGTGAAACAAAAGTAAACCTACAAATTCCAGAAATTTGTCTCTGTGATAAATTAATGGAAGGGCTGCATTCATATTTGCACACAGATGTTGAGCATCATTCCATGATTTTGTTTCCCTTGGTTTGTAATGGTATTTTTCCAGCAGATTTTCCAACTGGTGAGGTTCAACAGTGAATGTATCTGGTAAATAAATAATAGAATTGAGCCTCAACTCTTTGCTGATTGCTGACAAAATGAAGCACTGTCTGTCCTGCAGAACGGCTGATGTATTGCAGGGGTGCAATGTGCTGTAAAAATCCTGGAATTTTTCTTTGGTTTTGTGCAAGTGTAGAGCAAGTGTTTTGCGTGACCTCCCAGGGATTACAAGTTGTATATAAACACTGAACATGATACTTTTCATGCTGAAGTGTTGTGGTGTGTTTCCAAGGTGAAAACACATGTTGATCACCACTGCATGATCCCAGTCGGTGATTTTAACGGTACTAAGATGATGTTTGGCTGGTAAATTTACTGAACTTCTCAGAGAAATGCCCAGAAGTTTAATTGGCAGAAAGTTCACCAAATCTGCCTCAATCTGCAACAATGTGTAGATATAAAAGTTGAAATTTTGGTGAAAACAAGAGAAAATATTGTTTGTTTGTTCACACAAATATTGCACAGCCCTGCAACTAAAGCAGCTGGATGCACATGACCAGATTCAATAATGGTTAGTGTGGCCCTCCATTACTTGGTGCACTGGAGGCATGTTTACTGCAGACCCTTGCCCTGGTTGCTCTGAATCCCATCTGCTTTTTTACCAGAATGCTGTTTGCATATATGTTTGTATCCTCAGTCTTGTGAATTGCTGCACATTCAACATCAAACTGGCAAGTGGAGACAACATTACTTCAAAGCCATGGCTAGATGATTGTCTTCTGAAGTTTACCTTGGATATGAGTGTCCACTCAACAATTCTCACAATCTTATGGTCCTTTTTTCTGCAGTGGATGGGCTTAGACTCCTGCAGTGGAGACACTAGCCCCCTTACAATGGAGGTTCTTACCCTCCTACAGTTGAGTTACCTGCCCTCATACAGTTGAAGCACCCACCTTCATACATTTGAGGTACCTACCTTTGGACAGTTGAGGTACCTACCCTCCTATTGTGAAGGTAGTAACCCTTCTACGGTTGAGGTGCTTTTCCTCCCACAGTTGAAGTACCTACATTCATACAGTTGAGGTACCTACCTTCCTGCAGTTGAGGTACCTTTCCCTCCTACAGTTGAGGTACCTACCTGCAGTGGAGACACTTGTCCTCTCACAGTGGAGGTGCTTAACCTCCTACAGTTAAGGTACCTATCCACCTACAGTTGAGGTACCTACCCTTATACAGTTGATGTGCTTACCCTTGTACAGTTGAGGTACCTACCCTGGTTATATCAGAAGATGTGAATGACAGTTGTTCCCATTCTTTGGAAACAGCAGCCAATCTCACATCAAGCCATGTTTGCGCATTCAATAGATCATAAAACCACAGGGTCCACTTTTCATTGAACAAGACCTTCTGACCAATAACCTTGTCTTTGGTCAAGTCAGTCTCTGTCAAATGAACATATTTTACATTTGGGGATGGCACAGGCATGAATCGGTAGTTGATGAGGAACCAATTGCGTACTCTGCATATGAACCTGCATCCAGTTTTCCACTCCTTTTCATTGGAAGTCTGACTAAACGAGCCTTTGGCTTCAAACTGGAGTTGACCCATAGCTTCTGGAGAATACAGAGGTGTGTGTTCAACCCTTAGGTCACCCAAGGTATCCACTTTTCTTTCAGAGGGAAATATGGTGGGGGAGCAGCTCCGGTTTCTGGCAAATTGGAGAACAACACAAGAATTTTTCAGCCCTGCAAAGTAAAGCCCAAGCCATTGAGCACCACATCCCCTGTTTAATTTCATGTTCATTAAAGAGTATTTGGACATCTCCTGCAGGTAGGCCATGCATTTGGGGTAAAAACGGAAAATGCTTGGACTGCGACACAGATCTCGAAGGGTACAAGTACAAATATGAACAGGCTTGCACATTGTTCTTTGCATGATAACAGAAACATCAACATGACTGTATGCTTCAAACCAATACACAACAACAAAAAGGGAAGAGTTCAGACTGTAAAAATTCCTGTTTGGACTTGTTTCTCCTTGGTGGTTGTGATTCTTGCAAATAATTTGATTTTCTTTGTAAAGGCCATTTTCCAGTGTAGCAGTTGTTATTCCCCCATATTTACAAGTTTCGCTGGGCTGGCCTTTGTAGATCACCTTCACCACTGAAACATTTATCTGGAATTTGAAAACAGTCCTGATCTGCAAAAGACATACTGCATTACCACAAATGTGAGGTGCTGGAAAATGCACAGAGTTGTTTTCTGGTGACTCATATTTTGTGACTGGTTGTGGATTGGCACTGTAATGTGCTGCCTGTGTTTGAAAGTCCAGACCAGCACTCATTGCTTGCAAAATGCAGCTGAAAGAAGAGCTTTCAAATAAATTCTTTCTCTTCTGGGCCCTTGATGACAGGAATCCTGGGCCATCCAGTACTCTGATATTGGAAAAATTGATGACAGACAGGTCCAATGTCAATGTGTAAATTTTGGTGACTTCTATCACATAAACAAGGGAAATCTGTGCAGGTGAGATGGACCAGAATTGTTTTACCAAAGTAGCAGATTTATCTATAGTGGAGCTGATTATTTCCAAAGTAGCTGGCTTGTGGTGATTTAAATTGTATATCAAGCCTTTGTCCATCAAACAAAAAGTAGCATTGACCTGGAACACTGTAATAGGATACACAGTGGTTCTTACATCAAGTTGTCCAAATTCTGGCAACAAACTGAAACCAGCATGCTGCCCACAAAACTGGAATGCTTCAAATTCTTGATGTTCACTGTCAATGATGGACAGCCTGCCAAGGTGACAATGAAGAAAACCTCCTGCAAAATTTACTGAACCACTGATGAACTCTAAAGAATGGAATGTAAGGTTGAGTGAGAATAGTTTGTCCAAAAAGAACTTCCAGTGCAACAAAGACAAAGGCATGGAATTGCTATTTTCTAGATGGCAAGCATTCAAAAAGTAGCCCTTCTGGTAATCATAGAAGGGACAAGCACCCACACTAGTCATTTTGTTCACAATTTGTGATGCCTGCAAACTTCCATTCACAAAGAGCTGCCCAGTTGCATTCCTTAGATGTACACTTGCTGCTCTGGCAAATCCACCAACCGGGTACCTGTGCCAACCTTGGGATTGAAACACAGAAATATAAGTGTTGAAGTACTTCCATGTTGAATCATAAGTTTTGAACTGATTGGAACATGTTTCCAACAGGAGAGACCACTGCTGATTACTTGTATAGTTTTGCAAATAGAACTGATATTTCAATACTTTTGAAAGAAAGCTTCTGATGTACAAATGCCACAACTTTGGGCTTGCTCCTAAAATATTATTTTTTTCCTTTATCCAGTCAAAAGCCAGATCCCCACTCCCAAATGCAATGTATAATGAAACAAACCAAGTCATGTAACACAGGAAATTTATGGGACTCATTGCAAAGTGTACCAGGAACAGTAAAACCAGCATGCAAGCAAAAAGTTTGGGCAGCCATCAAAATTAACCTCTTGCATTTGGAGGCCAGTTTTAGTTAGAGATATAGATTTTTCACAGCCATTCCTACACTGGGAGCTGTATGCAGCTAGAAAAAAATCCTGTCTGAAAAAGTCCGCAGAAACATCCGGTCAGCTGTAATGAAAGGAAGATCTACTTTCCTCATCCAAGTCTTTATTTGTGATCAAATCCCTTTTCCCTGTGCATATTAATCACAGAACAGTCTCACTGTGTGTATTGTAATCGGGAAGCCCAAGTGTCCAATGGATTGTTGTTCAGGTGACTAATTGAGAATACAGTAATTTGACAATTGTGTCTGGAATACCTTCATTCTCAGCTTCCTGTTTTGGACAATTCATTTTGTTTGAGTTCTCAACTGCAAGAAATCTGTTTCCCATGTCACCTAAATCCTGGACCCATACTTGTAAGATCCTGCTTGACACCCTGGTCATAGACTTGCCAGAGACCAGTCAGACTGATTTTTTGCTGCAGCAGGGCAGGATGTTCCTCACCTATGCCTTGGACTCAGTGCCAGCAAAAATCATAGTGTAACACAAGTGAACAACCTCCACATATCCCCATGGTCAAAAGTTGCTTGAGAATGTATCTCAACCCCTGCATGGTGGTCCTGCTTGTGTTGATGTGCCACTAAACATCAAGTAATGTTCAGCCATGTGTAGTGTGTGGTGTGATCTGGTTAAATCCATGTACTATCAGTCACGTGACTGGTCCAGTCTGCAAGATGTCACTGGCTGTGACAAGTCTGAGCTTGGCATATGGGCATGATAACCCAAGACCTGAGTTTGTGCCTTTAGCTGTTGGCACAACCAGAGGAGATCCTACTCTGTGCCATAAGTACTCAATCTGACTGCCAGCAACTTCCTTACATCTGGGCACTTACAGAGCTTTTTGTTCATGGTGGGTTGTTTAAACCTTACTTGTACATTATTGTACTTACCTGTTGTGCTTTGGCCTTGGCTTGTGGCCTACTGCCCTTACAGTAATGACCTTCCTCACATGTATGTAATTCAATGGCTTTGGAAATCCTCCTTTTCACACAGTGAGGGGTGGAAGATATGACATATTCCTTCATGTGCAATCCAGCTTTCATTGCAGAGCTGAGTACTCTGAGTAGGGCTTCAGATGCACTGTGTGCAGCTGACACTGCGCTTAAAGCCAGCCTCTGATATCAACTTTAAAGCCACAGAAAAGCAAGTCCACAGATACCCGGGTCACTTGAGCATGATGATTGAAGTGTCATTTTTTTGTGACTGTTCAATGTGGAGGCTTCAATTTTGGTGGGGACAGCATTACAGTAGTGTTCTTCACTAAATATAATCCATTTTGACAGCCTGGCTGTTGAATTTTGTCCAAAAAAGCAAGAAAATAATGCCAACCATCACATACATAATGCGAGATCCACTTCCATGCCATGTTTTTTCTCTGAACATGATGTCCGATCACGTTGAAAGTTCTCCTGTAGCATGCTCAATGCAGTATTGTAGTTGTCGAAAATTTTGGAGTGTGCGTACCAACCATGAGCAACATAATGGCAAGATTCATTGTTCTAAATTTGTGACTGCCATGACCATTGACACCTTCCCCGATTCAATTGCAATTAGCTTTTGATGT